>BNJS01000663.1_pt1 | contig 99510 bp, 129 predicted proteins | sample 8540461 | NCBI WGS metagenome assembly BNJS01 (sample SAMD00202454, study PRJDB9452) | human saliva metagenome | isolation source: human saliva | place: Japan | reverse complement strand
TTGTGTTGGGATTCATGATATAATAATAAAACTGACAAGTAGGAAAAGGGAAATTGATGAATTATACAGTTGAAGAAAAAGTAAGTTTTATGAGGGAAGCTTTGAGAGAGGCGAAGATTGCTTTTAGAGCATGATGAAATCCTCAATTGGTTGTGTGATTGTCAAGGATGGAGAAATCTATTGGTCGTGGGCACATGCGCGTGAGGAGTTACAACGAGCGGTTATGCACGCGGAGATTATCGGCCAGAGAATGCGAACCTGAGTGAGGAGAGCTGGCGCTTGCTGGATTGCACGCTTTTTGTGACTAGCTGGAGCTGTGTCAGTATGGTGTAGCGATTGGGGCTGCTCGTATCCCTAAGGTAGTTTACGCTAAAACCAGAAATTTGGTGCTGCTGGCAGCCTCTACGATATTTTAACAGATGAGCGCCCTCAATCACCGTGTGGAAGTGAAACTGGGATTTTGGAAAGTGAATGTAGCAGGTATTATGCAGGAATTTTTCAGAAATCGACGGAAAAATAATTTCTCTTTAAAAATCTTGGGGAAATGTGGTATAATAACTAATGAGCAACAGTTCTGCGTGAAGCGGGTCAGGAGGAATCCAGCAGCCCTAAGCGAGTGTGAATTTTGTGTGCTCTCTTTTCGTGCTCGAATAAATAAGATAAAAATAGCCTAGAATAAAAGACAATAGAAAAGAGAATAATATGAAAATTCGTGGTTTTGAATTGGTTTCTAGTTTTACAGATGAAAATTTATTGCCCAAGCGTGAGACAGCGCATGGTGGCTGGTTACGATCAAAGGTTGCTGTGCGTACAGTTATTGCGCCAGGAGAGATTGTCTGGTTCCGACAGGGGGTTATGTATATGCAGCCGACTGGAGGTTCTCTACCCTATGATCGTTCTTCAAATCCTCGTAAGAAGGGTTTGGTTTTAATTAACTCAGTTGGAGTCATTGATGGGGATTATTATGGAAATCCTGGGAATGAAGGGCATATTTTTGCGCAGATGAAGAATATCACAGACCAAGAGGTTGTTCTGAAGTTGGTGAACGTGGTCCAGGCTGTCTTTGCTCCTTTTCTTAATTGCAGATGGAGATGCGGGCTGATGGTGTTCGAACTGGTGATTTGGATCGACAGGGCACTAGAATGAAGATTATCTTTGTACGTCATGGGGAGCCAGATTATTGTGAGTTAGAGGAGCGTTCTTATACGGGATTTGGGATAGATTTGGCACCCTTGTCTGATAAGGGACGGCAGCAAGCCCAGGAACTGAGAAAAAATCCTTTACTACCTTCAGCTGAAATAATCAACTTCTGCAGTCACAAGAGCTTTTAGAAACGGCTTTTTGAGGTGGTTTGTGCATGGGACTTCTTGAGAGTGAGCCATATTAGCATAATGGCAGGTCATGAAAGTGGCGTCAGATAATTTTGAAAGCTCGTACTATGTTTCTAGAAATAAGGGGGAGTTACTTCCTAATAGTCCTATTCAATATGAGACAGCTACGGAAATGAAGTCTCGTTTTCTAGAATGTATGTCTAAGTATCGAGAACATCAGACTGTGGTAGTTGTTGCTCATCGAATGCTCATACGCCAGTTTGTGCCAAATGAGAAGATTGATTTTTGCCAAGTGATTGAGTGTGAGTTAGAGATATAGAAAGAGGTTTTATCATCGCAAAGAAAAAGCGACATTTGTGTGTCAAAATTGTGAATATAATTACCAAAGTATCTAGGACGGTGTCCAAACTGTGGATCTTGGTCTTCTTTTGTAGAAGAGGGTGCGACCGGGCACTAAGATGAAGATTGTGTGCGTCATGGAGAGCCAGATTATAGTATGCTTGATAAACTTGAAAATCCGCGACTCTATAGTGGTTTTGGTCGTGATTTAGCACCATTGACAGGAAAAGGTCGCAGTCTGGCAAAAGAAGTTGCTAAAACTGCATGTTTTGGAAAGGCAGAGATTATTATTTCATCGTCTGTGACGAGGGCTTTAGAAACAGCACATTATATAGCGGTTGAAACAGGATTGGACTTATTTGTGGAGCCGTTTTTTCATGAGTGGCGTCCAGACTTAGATGGCACTAACTCTGATTTAACTAGTGTATTGGTAGCTCATGAATATTATCTAAAACATCAAGGAGTTTTATCTGAAGATTCTCCTTATCGCTATGAAACTGATCTAGAGATGCGTCATCGTTTTTTAAGTGCTTTGGAAAAATATAAAAATTATAAAACTATTATCATTGTAACTCACGGAATGCTCATGCGGCAATTTGTACCAGACGAGAAGATTGATTTTTGCCAAGTGATTGAGTGTGAGATAGAGATTTAGAAAGAGGTTTATCATCGCAAAGAAAAAAGGCGACATTTGTGTGTCAAAATTGTGAATATAATTACTCCAAGTATTTAGGGCGCTGTCCAAACTGTGGTTCTTGGTCTTCTTTTGTTGAGGAAGTTGAGGTTGCAGAGGTCAAAAATGCGCGTGTGTCCTTGACAGGGGAGAAAACCAAGCCTATGAAACTGGCTGAAGTGACCTCCATCAATGTCAATCGAACCAAGACGGAGATGGAGGAATTCAACCCGTGCACTCGGTGGTGGTGTGGTACCAGGAAGTCTCGTCCTAATCGGTGGGGATCCTGAATCGGGAAATCGACTCTTCTTCTACAAGTCTCAACCCAGTTGTCCCAAAGTGGGGACAGTTCTCTATGTCAGTGGGGAGGAGTCTGCTCAGCAAATCAAACTCCGTGCAGAGCGTTTAGTGATATTGATAGCGAGTTTTATCTCTATGCCGAGACCAATATGCAAAAGTGTTCGTGCAGAAGTAGAGAGAATTCAGCCAGATTTTTCTCATCATCGACTCCATCTCAAACCATTATGTCTCCTGAGATTTCAGGGGCTCAAGGCTCTATTTCTCAAGTGCAGGGAAGTAACTGCAGAGCTCATGCAGCTGGCTAAAAACCAATAACATCGCCATCTTTATCGTCGACATGGACCAAGGAAGGAACCTTGGCGGGACCTCGAATGTTGGAGCATATGGTGGATACGGTGCTTTACTTTGAAGGGGAGCGTCACCATACCTTCCGTATTCTGAGAGCGGTCAAAAACCGTTTTGGCTCGACTAATGAGATTGGCATCTTTGAGATGCAGTCAGGTGGATCTGGTTGAGGTTCTTAATCCTAGTCAAGCTTTTCCTAGAAGAGCGTTTGATGGAGCAACTGGCTCGTCAATCGTTAGACTATGGAAGGACGCGTCCGATTTTGGCGGAGGTTCAGGGCTTTGGTTACACCGACCATGTTTGGAAATGCCAAGCGTACGACGACAGGACTTTGATTTTTAACCAAAAGTTAGCTTGATTATGGCTGTTTTGGAAAAGCGGGCAGGACCTCTTGCAAAAATCAGGATGCTTATCTCAAATCTGCTGGCGGTGTCAAATTGGATGAACCTGCGATAGATTTGGCCGTTGCAGGTTAGCTATAGCTGAGCTATAAGGACATGCCAAATCAACTCTAGGAATGTTTTAGGAGAATTAGGGTTTGACTGGAGAAATTGACGTGTGAATCAGTATCGAGCAACGCATCAATGAAGCTGCTAAAGCTTGGATTTACAAAAATCTATGCAGCGAAAAATTCCTTTGACAGGGTATTCACTCTAAGGAAATTCAGGTGATTGGAGTGACGACTATTCAGGAAGTCTTGAAAAAGTATTCTGCCTAATAGTCTTACTCAGTTTTTAGATTGCTAAAAACTACTTTATAGCCAATATTTATTAAAAAACAAGGAGGAATTTCTGATGAAATTTTCTATGGACAGTCATATGCAATTTTCGTAGAGTTGTCACTCAATCAAGGAGAAACCGTCTATATCCAGCGAGGTAGTATGGTTTACCACACGCCTAACGTAAGTCCCACACCCAGCTCAATGCAAGCGGGTTCTGGTTTGGGACGTTTTGTCAAAGCTGTAGGGCGTTCAATGGTTTCTGGTGAAAGCACCTTCATTACTCAGCTGTAGCAGAGTCTCGATAACGGGAACCTGTGCTCTAGCACCAGATACTCCTGGGCAGGTAATTGCTCTTGAACCAGGGTGAAAAAACAATATCGACTGAATGATGGGGCCTTTCTAGCTCTTGATGGTACAGCTTCCTATACTATGGAGAGTCAGTCTATTGGTAAAGCTCTCTTCGGAGGGCAAGGCGGTCTCTTTGTGATGACTACCCAAGGCCAGGGAACTCTCTTGGCCAATGCTTTTGGCTCTATCAAGAAAATTGAGCTACAAAACCAAGAAATAACTATTGACAATGCCCATGTGGTGGCTTGGAGTCAATCTTTGGACTATAATATCCACTTAGAAAATAGCTTCTGGCAGTCTATTGGTACAGGCGAAGGAGTGGTTAATACCTTCCGAGGTACTGGGTGAAAGTCTATGTACAAAGTCTCAATCTTCAGAGCTTTGCAGGTTCACTCAATAAGTATATCCAAAAAGGATCATAAACATAAAACTAGGACAGAAGCCCAAGCTAGAAGCTGGATGTCTCTGTCCCAGTTTTGTTTTTTTAATAAGGAGGTTGACAGCTGACAAGACAAAGAAAAGATGGTAAGATAGAAGATAAATAATTTGGTGTTCAAATTATCTGGTAGACTAGAAAGTGAATTGTCATGTCCTATTTTGAAAATTTTTTAAAAGCCAATCAAGCCTATGTAGAACTGCATGGAGATCTTCATTTATCAATCAAACCAAAGACCAAGGTTGCAATCATGTACTTGCATGGACTCTGCGTTTACATGTTGCGCCAGCTCTTCGGGTTGGCTCTGGGAGATGCCTCATATTTTGCGGAATGTGGGTGGTCGAGTGACGGAGGATATGATTCTGCTCAGCTTGTGATTTCCCAGCAACAAATGGGAACAAGGGAAATTGTGGTGCTCCATCATACAGACTGTGGTGCACAGACATTTGAAAATGGTCCTTTTCAGGAGTATTTCGAAAAAGAACTAGGATGGATGTTTCTGACATGGACTTTTGCCTTTTCAAGACATTGATGAAAGTGTTCTGAGGATATGAGATTGCTACAGGAATCTCCTCTAATCCCAGATGATGTTGTTATTTCAGGTGCGGTTTTACGATGTGGATACAGGAAGGATGACAGTCGTAAAACTATAAGGATTAAATGTAGAAAGATAGTGTATGAAAAATATTATTTTTATTTGTTTTTCATTGTATTAGTGTGTATTGGTTTACAGTATGAGACCATGTATTTTACAGATGGATCGATGTCTGGAACGGAATATGGAGTGATGGACTTTCCATCTTTCTAGCACTCTTTTATATGATTCAGCTGTTTATCTCCTATACCGCATTGGACATAAATGGGGAACACCAAGAAGAGGCTATAACTTTGTCCTTATTGGGTGGGATATTTATTTCAGGTTGGTTATCTAGCTTTGCTAATACCTATATCCATGATTTACTGGGGATCTTTCCCAAGATAGTGCATTTTTAAATGCCTTTGAAAGTGCCATTGTTGTCTGATTGTAGAGGAACCTTTAAAATTACTACCTCTTGCTCTTTGTTTTGTATTTAATTCCAATTAAAAATTGAAAATCAATCTTTTTACTAAAGGGATTGCTTCTAGGTTTAGGGTTTCAAATGATTGAGGATATCAGCTATATTCGCTCGATTTACCAGAGGGCTTTAGCTTATACAATTTCTCGGATTTTAGAGCGAATAACGTCTGCTCTTGCCTCGCATTGGACTTTTTCAGGACTTGCCATATCTAGGTCTTTACTTGCTTTTGCAGGGCTTATAAAGGTCAGAAGGCAGAACTAAAGTCTGTTTGAAACTATCTTGGTTTGGCTTTTGGAACGCACTTCTTATTCAACTCGCCTATTGTAGAGTTAGAGACAGAGTTGCCTTGCTTTTTCCTCTTGTAACAGCTATTACTCTTATAGCTTTTTATCAGGGCTTTCCACTTTGTTGAGAGGGACAATGATGTGATGACAAAATAGATTTCTTTAAAAGATTATAACAAGAGTATAAATGTTTGTTCTGTTTTTATTTTTATTGAAAAATCAAGAAAAGCGCTACAATGGTAGTTGGAAAAATGTTGTGACACAAGTGATAAGCATAAATACTGGAGGAAATCATGTCTTTTCTGATTTAAAGCTGTTTGCCCTTTCTTCAAATAGAGAATTGGCAGAGCGTGTGGCGCAAGAGATTGGGATAGAGTTGGGAAAATCGACTGTACGTCAATTTTCAGATGGAGAAATTCAAGTTAATATCGAAGAATCGATCCGTGGGAAAACACGTCTTTATCCCACAATCAACTAGCTCACCTGTAAATGACAATCTGTTAGAAATTTTGATTATGGTAGATGCTTTGAAACGCGCCAGTGCAGAATCTGTCAACGTTGTTATGCTTACTATGGCTATGCACGTCAGGATAGAAAAGGCGAGAGCGCGTGAGCCAATCACTTCAAAACTTGTAGCAAATATGCTCGAAGTGGCTGGAGTGGATCGTTTGTTGACGATTGACTTGCATGCTGCACAGATTCAGGGATTTTTTGATATTCCTGTCGATCACTTGATGGGTGCTCCTTTAATTGCAGACTACTTTGAGCGTCGTGGCATGGTTGGTTCTGACCATGTGGTTGTCAGTCCGGACCATGGTGGGGTGACTCGTGCTCGTAAATTGTGCAGAGTTTTTGAAAACTCTGATTGCCATTATTGATAAACGTCGTAGCGTGGACAAGATGAATACCAGTGAAGTGATGAACATCATTGGTAAGGTAGAAGGCAAGACTTGTATCTTGATTGACGATATGATCGATAACAGCTGGAACCATTTGCCATGCGGCGGATGCTCTTGCAGAAGCTGGTGCTGTCGAAGTTTACGCAAGCTGTACGCACCCAGTTCTTTCAGGGCCTGCCATGGATAATATCCAGAAATCAGCGATTAAAAATTAGTTGTTTTGGATACCATCTACTTCACCAGAAGAATGTTTGATTGATAAGATTGAGCAAATCTCTATTGCTCACCTTCTTGCCGGATGCTATCGTCCGTATCCACGAAAAACGTCCTCTATTCCATTATTTAGTATTGAGAAAAAAATCTAACGAATTCATTGGATAAGACAAAACTCCTAACAAAGTGATAGACCTTGTTGGGAGTTTTTTGGTAGCAGAATTCTGCAAACCCTTTCAAAATATGCTATACTGATGAAAAAGGAGGATTTTTATGACTCAAGAATTTATCAATCCATGATGGTGTGATCTCGTCAGTATCTAGCAACTAGTAAGACTCTAGCAGTAGTGGGCTCGTCTGATCGTGAAGAAACAACTAGCAATCGAGTGACAGAGAAATGCAGTCCCGTAGCTATAAAATCATACCAGTAAACCCCAAGGCTGCAGGTGGCGAAATCTTGGGAGAAAAAGGCTTATGCCAGCCTAGCTGAGATTCCTTTTTCCTGTAGATATCGTTAATGTCTATCGTCGTGAGTGAGTTTACCAGATGTGGCACAAGATTTTCAAGGCTGATGCTAAGATTTTCTGGGCGCAACTAGACTTGAAAGTCTAGAAGCGGAAGAAATCTTGTGTGCTGGAGGCTGTACAATGATATCGTGATGAACCGTTGTATTAAGAGAGAACATACACGCTTAATTTCTTGAACAATAAAAAGGTAGCTTTGCGGGCTACCTTTTTGTCTTATGTGACTTTCAGTCCGTCTCGCTCCGTTAGGTGCAGACGAAAACTACACCCGCTATGCGGGTGCGTATCGAAAGGTTATACCAAAACTCCAAACGCGATACAATTAAAGGTGTTCAAGCCAATTGTAAAGCGAAGGAGAAAAATATGGCTCAAAAAGCACATAGTTTATCACACACAAAAATGGATGTAAATATCACATTGTGTTCACCCCTAGTATAGACGAAAAGTGATCTATAATCAATACCGAAGTAGTTTGGGAGAAAGATTCCATAGATTATGTAGTTATAAAGGTGTTGAGATTATCGAGGGCCATTTAATGCCAGATCATGTCTCATATGTTGGTAAGTATTCCACCCAGAATTAGTATTTCAAGTTTTCATGATATTTAAAAGGTAAAAAGCGCTCTAATGATGTTCGATAAACACGCAAATCTGAAATATAAGTTTGGAAATCGACATTTTTGGGCAGAGGGATATTATGTGAGTACAGTTGGCCTCGATGAAGCACACAATTAGGAAAATATATTCAAGATTAAAGAAATTATCCAGTGGATGATTTCTTCACGAGTATAAAAATTGAGAACGAGTAAAGCATGATATAGCATTAGATAAATTCAGTGTTAAAGAATATGAGGATCCTTTAGGGATAGTGGTAAGTATTACCACGCCTCTTTAAGAGGCAAGTGACGAGTCAAGAGCAATGAGGGCTTGAATAGGGTGAAAGCCAGCGTCTTTAGGCGCTGGCTAGTTATCTGGGCTTATAGCCCTGGTACAAATCACCCGTTTGACGGGTGGTCATGATTAGAAAATACCGATGAGCGTTTGCATACCGAGACTAGTCAGGATGATGGCAATCCAGCAGATGGCTCCGAGGATAATAGATTTTCCACTGGATTTGACCATAGCGACCAGATTTGTTTTGAGACCGATAGCACTCATGGCCATGATAATGAGGAATTTGGAGAGTTGTTTGAGTGGGGTAAAGAAGCTACTGGACACACCAAGAGAGGTCAGGAGGGTAGTTAGAGAGATGCAAGGATAAAGTAAAGGATAAAAAGTGGGAAGACTTTTTCAGTTGCAGACCTTGCTTATGTTCGCGACTTTGCCAGTAGGAGAGAAAGAGAGTGATGGGGATGATAGCCAGGGTCCGTGTGAGTTTGACAATGGTTGCGGATTCGAGGGTATTGGTCTGCTAGAGACTGTCCCAGGCGCTGGCTGTGGCTGTTACAGAGGAAGTGTCATTGACAGCTGTTCCTGCAAAGAGGGCGAAGCCGTCATTGGATAGATGAAGCCAAGAACCTAGAGTTGGAAAGATAAGAGCTGCCAAGACATTGAAGAAAAAGATAACAGAAATGGCTTGGGCTACTTCTTTTTCCTTGGCGTGAATAACAGGAGCAGTCGCTGCAATGGCAGAACCGCCACAGATAGAAGAGCCTACCCCAACCAAGGTAGCTAGCTTTGTATCAAGGTTAAAAAAGCGTTGGAAAAAGAAAGCTATAATCAAGGCGATAGAAATGGTTGAGAGGATAACAGGGAGGAAGATTTTTCCAACTGCGAAAACTTGTGAGATATTGAGTCCAAACCCAAGCAAGATAACAGCATACTGAAGCAATTTCTTGGAGCTGTAAGTCAAACCGGCATCCAGTTGTTTATAGGAACTGAAAAAGGGGTGGAGAATCATACCGATAAAGATGGCAAAGACAGGTGCTCCCACAACAGGCAGAAAGCCTCCTAAAACCCAAGAGATGATAGAAATGATAAGACAGGCTAACAGTCCTGCCCAATTTTTTGATAGAAATGACATAAAAACCTCCGAAAATAAATACTCCTTATTATAATCTTATCTCGGAAAAAAGTAAATAGAAAGCCTTTGGAAGGCTAATTCTAGATGTAATTTTGCGGTCAGAGATCTTTTGTAGTATAATAGACATATGTTCTTTGATCAAGGAGGGTATCTATGGACTTAACCAAACGCTTTAATAAACAATTAGATAAGATTCAAGTTTCCTTGATTCGTCAGTTTGATCAGGCCATCTCTGAGATTCCTGGAGTACTACGATTGACCTTGGGAGAACCAGATTTTACAACTCCAGACCATGTTAAGGAGGCGGCTAAGCGCGCCATTGACCAAAATCAATCCTACTATACAGGGATGAGTGGTTTGATGACCTTACGCCAGGCAGCTAGTGATTTTGTAAGAGAAAAATACCAGCTTGACTATAATCCAGAGAATGAAATCTTGGTCACAATTGGTGCGACAGAGGCTCTATCAGCTACTTTGACAGCTATTTTAGAAGAGGGTGACAAGGTTCTCTTGCCAGCTCCTGCCTATCCTGGTTATGAACCAATTGTTAATCTAGTTGGCGCAGAGATTGTCGAGATTGATACGACTGAAAATGGTTTTGTCTTGACTCCTGAAATGCTGGAGAAGGCAATTCTGGAGCAGGGTGACAAGCTCAAGGCAGTCATTCTCAACTATCCAGCTAATCCTACAGGAATTACTTATAGTCGCGAACAGTTGGAAGCCTTGGCAGACGTTTTACATAAGTATGAGGTTTTCGTTGTCTGTGATGAGGTTTACTCAGAATTAACTTATACAGGGGAAAATCATGTATCTTTGGGGACTATGCTGAGAGATCAGGCCATTATCATCAACGGTCTATCCAAATCTCATGCTATGACAGGTTGGCGTTTAGGCTTTATCTTTGCCCCAGCAAACTTCACAGCCCAACTCATCAAGAGTCACCAGTACTTGGTAACTGCTGCGAATACTATGGCTCAACATGCTGCAGTAGAAGCCTTAACAGCTGGTAAAGATGATGCGGAACCTATGAAGAAGGAATACATCCAGCGTCGAGATTATATTATCGAGAAGATGACTGACCTTGGTTTTGAGATTATCAAACCAGATGGTGCTTTTTATATCTTTGCTAAGATTCCAGTAGGCTACAATCAAGATTCCTTTGCTTTTCTGAAGGATTTTGCTCAGAAGAAGGCTGTTGCCTTTATCCCTGGTGCAGCTTTTGGTCAATATGGAGAAGGTTATGTGCGCTTGTCTTATGCAGCTAGTATGGAAACCATCAGAGAGGCTATGAAACGTCTTGAGGAGTACATGAGAAAAGCATGATTCAGTCTATTACGAGTCAGGGGTTGGTGCTCTACAATCGTAATTTTCGTGAGGATGACAAGCTAGTCAAGATTTTTACAGAGCAGGTCGGCAAGCGGATGTTTTTTGTCAAACATGCCGGTCAGTCCAAACTAGCTCCAGTGATTCAACCTTTGGTGCTAGCTCGTTTTCTTTTGCGAATCAATGATGATGGACTTAGTTATATTGAAGACTATCATGAGGTGATGACCTTTCCAAAAATCAATAGTGATCTCTTTGTCATGGCCTATGCGACCTATGTGGCAGCTCTGGCAGATGCTAGTTTGCAGGACAATCAACAGGATGCTCCCTTGTTTGCTTTTTTACAAAAGACTTTAGAGTTGATGGAAGAGGGTCTGGATTATCAAGTTTTGACCAATATTTTTGAAATTCAGATTTTGACACGTTTTGGGATCGGTCTTAACTTTAATGAGTGTGTTTTTTGCCATCGGGTGGGTCAGGCTTTTTGATTTTTCTTTCAAATATGGCGCTTGCTTATGTCCTGAGCATTATCATGAGGATGAGAAACGTTGTCATCTGAATCCAAACATTCCCTATCTGCTCAATCAATTTCAAGCTATTAACTTTGAGACTTTAGAGACTATTTCTCTCAAGTCTGAAATCAAGCAAGAATTACGTCAGTTCATGGATCAAATTTATGAAGAATATGTAGGAATTCACCTAAAATCAAAGAAATTTATTGATTCCCTAGCTGATTGGGGACAATTACTAAAAGAGGAAGACAAATGAAAAAAATCGCAGTAGATGCAATGGGTGGCGATTATGCACCTCAAGCCATCGTTGAGGATGTCAATCAAGCCCTTGCTGACTTTTCAGATATTGAGATTCAACTTTACGGAGATGAAAGTAAAATCAAGCAATATCTAACAGCTACAGAGCGCGTCAGCATTATCCATACAGATGAAAAAATTGATTCGGATGATGAACCGACAAAAGCCATTCGTAAGAAGAAAAATGCCAGTATGGTATTGGCGGCTAAGGCTGTCAAAGATGGAGAGGCAGATGCCGTGCTCTCTGCAGGGAATACAGGTGCTTTGCTTGCGGCAGGATTTTTCATCGTTGGTCGCATCAAGAATATCGATCGTCCAGGGCTTATGTCAACCTTACCAACAGTTGATGGGAAAGGTTTTGATATGCTAGACCTTGGTGCCACTGCAGAAAACACAGCCCATCACCTTCATCAATATGCCATCCTAGGTTCTTTCTACGCTAAAAATGTTCGTGGAATTGCAAAACCACGAGTTGGTTTGCTTAATAACGGGACAGAGAGTAGCAAGGGAGATCCACTCCGCAAGGAAACTTATGACTTGCTAGCAGCTGATGAGAGTTTGAACTTTATTGGTAATGTGGAAGCGCGTGATTTGATGGAGGGTGTTGCTGATGTAGTCGCAACAGATGGTTTCACGGGAAACGCTGTGCTCAAATCCATTGAAGGTACAGCCATGGGGATCATGGGCTTGCTAAAAAATACCATTACAGGTGGCGGACTTCGAGCAAAACTTGGCGCTCTCCTTCTCAAGGATAGCCTTAAAGGTTTGAAAAAGCAGCTCAACTATTCAGATGTTGGGGGTGCAGTCTTGTTTGGTGTCAAGGCGCCTGTTGTCAAGACTCATGGCTCAAGTGATGCCAAGGCTGTGTACAGTACGATCTCGTCAGATCTCGTACCATGCTAGAAAACAGATGTAGTTGCTCAAACTGCGCGTGAATTTTCAGGAGAATAATATATGACAGAAAAAGAAATTTTTTTGACCGTATTGTGACTATCATCCAAGAACGTCAAGGGAAGACTTTGTAGTCACAGAGGCCTTTGAGCTTGAAGGATGATTTGGATGCTGATTCGGTAGATCTGATGGAATTTGTTCTAACCGTTGAGGATGAATTTGGAATCGAAATCAGTGATGAAGAAATCGATCACCTCCAAAAGTGTGGCGGATGTATTAAAGGTCATTAAAGATAAAAATCTAATATAAAAGCAACATGCAAGTCATGTTGTTTTTGTTTCTTAAATAGATAAGAGAGAAGACAAGGAAGGGAGAAAGGAATGATTATTTCAGTTATTTATCCAACTTGGCTTTTAAAATGGTTTAAAGGTTAAAAATCACAAATATAAAAATAAAGGAGAAAACGAATGACAAACTTTGACAAAATGGAACAGAATTTTGTAGCTCTTACGGAAGAAGAGTTGATGGAAGTGGATGGGGGGATTGCTTGGGAGGTAGTCTCTGTGGGTATTGCAATTGGTTGGGGGATTTACCAAGTTGGTGAAGCTGCTGGTAAAACGTTCTACTATATTACTCATCCATAGTTTTTGATAAATATGAGCAAGAAAACATTTTGGATTATACTACTCGTTATTACAATTGTGGTGACTGCCGTTGGTTTAGGATTATCTGCATATAATTATTATGTTTTTGATAGACCTTTTTTCAATAGTACTACTAAAGGACTGTTGTCTGCGTTTGTTATGAGTGTATTGATGATTATTATTGGTGTATTAAAAGAAAACTAATTTTTATTATGAAAATGGAGGATAAACATGTCGAATTTACAAACTATTGAACAAAATTATACTACGTTAAGTGATGTTGAACTGCAAGAAGTCAATGGTGGAGGAGTAGCACTTTTAATTGGTGGTGGTATTTTGTCTGTTGGACTATTAGCTTGGGGTGCGTATAATGGTTATCAGTCGGCATCAAGAGGTGGATAAAAAGCTAGTAAATTCTTTATAAGAAAGCAGGAGTCTGCTATGAAAAAATTTTTACTGGGATTTGCTGGGGGATATTTTATCGTGTCAGTCATTATCTACATCGTAACGTATTTGATTTTGAAAAAACCGATCAATGCCTTGTTTTATCTAGAAACCCATCCGATTCTGCTTGGTCTGTTTTATGGTGATACAAGTGAGTTCAGAAAATAAAAAAGATCTGTTAGGAATTAATCAGTAAGTTGAACTAAAAAGGAATAAAAAGTGGACTTCATGAAAAAATCTAAAAATGTAATGGGAGCATTTTTAATTATTTTTGGAGTATTTTGCGTGTTGGGAGGGATTTAAATGTAATCACCTTTTAATATTGAAAAAATATTTCCAAACAGAATTATTTGTTCCGATGCTAATTTTGATGATGAGTTATTTGGATTCAGGTAAAGATAGGGTTTAAAGAGAACTATTATTAGTATGTGACAAATGCTATTGAATAATCATATTTTAGTTGTTATTAATGGAATAAGAACTAAAAAAGAATGGAGAAAAAATGAATGTTTCAGAAGAATTTGTAGCGATTGTCATATCAGCTTCAGGAATCGTAGGACTTTTGGTTGGTGTAGCTAGTATAATGTAAAAAAGGAGTAGGTGGAATATGAAAAAACTGGATGAAAAATTTGAAATCATGACAGATGCAGATTTGTCTGTTACTGAAGGAGGTATCGTTGTTACTACTTCTACAGCGATAGCCTGGGGTGTTTTAGGAGTCGTTACCTATATGTACGGTCGTCATCTAGGAAGTAGACGTTAATTTAAAAATTTGTGGTAAAGGGTGTAAGAAAAACTATGCATTGTATTACCTATTCTGACTATGAATAGATAATATCAGATGCGGATTTGAAATAGCAGAGACATTGGAAATTGAAGTAAGTTTAAATAGGATGTCGTAAAGGTTACTATCAAAGATTTATTTGTCCCAAGCGCCTAGGGTATCAGTAAAAAATTATTCCCTTTCAATAGCATATTTTTAGTAGGTAGGATGTTTGTTCTGCCTATTTTTTTGTCCAAAATGTACAGTTGAGGCGTCTATTTGTATCGATTAAAGTCTATTTGGTGTTTTTACATTTATATTTTGATAAAAACATGTATTTTTGATAAAAATAGCTATAGAAATTAGGGAAAGTTGAAGAAAAAGGAATGAAGAAGGTTTTAAGATATTTTTAGTATTTGTTTTTCTATTTCTGATAAATATTTTTCATTTTTAAGATACTGACAACTCTAGGATTTCAGCTGACAATGAGTGAAAAAGTTATCTTGTACCACCTCTGTTTTTCGTTTATAGTTTTGTTCATGATTGGCAAAAATTGGAAAAAGTAAGAAACATTAATCATTATATTTTATAGGTAGGGACGTTTGTTCTGCCTATGTCCCAAAAGTGCTGTTCAGGTGCAGATATTGTTTTTTTAGAAATAATGTTCTTTTTACTTTTTTTATTTGGATAAAATAATCTTATACTCAATGAAAAATCAAAAAGCAAACTAGGAAGCTAGCCGCAAGCTGTACTTGAGTACGGTAAGGCAACGCTGACGTGGTTTGAATTTGATTTTCGAAGAGTATTACAAAGTTTTTCTGGAGATGGTTAGGAAAAAGGAGTAGGATATGAAATTTGGGGAAACGTCACTATCGTCCGCAGGTGGATCAGATGGACTGTGGTGTAGCTTCATTAGCCATGGTCTTTGGTTATTATGGTAGTTATTACTCTTTGGGCTCACTTACGAGAGTTAGCCAAGACGACCATGGATGGGACTACGGCTTTAGGCTTAGTCAAGGTTGCTGAGGAGATTGGTTTTGAAACGCGAGCGATTAAAGGCGGATATGACTTTGTTTGATTTGCCAGATTTGACCTTTCCTTTTGTTGCCCATGTGCTTAAAGAAGGGAAATTGCTCCATTACTATGTAGTCACTGGGCAGGACAAGGATAGCATTCATATCGCTGATCCAGATCCTGGGGTGAAATTGACCAAACTGCCACGTGAGCGATTTGCCAAGGAGTGGACAGGAATCACCATTTTTATGGCACCTAGTCCAGACTATAAGCCTCATAAGGAACAAAAAAATGGTCTGCTCTCCTTTATCCCTATATTAGTGAAACAGCGAGGTTTGATTGTTAATATCGTTTTGGCGACCCTCTTGGTGACCTTGATTAACATTGTGGGTTCTTATTATCTTCAATCAATCATTGACACTTATGTACCAGATCAGATGCGCTCGACACTGGGGATTATTTCTATTGGGCTGGTTATTGTTTATATTCTTCAGCAAATCTTATCTTATGTGCAGGAATATCTCTTGCTTGTTTTGGGGCAACGCCTGTCGATTGACGTGATTTTATCCTATATCAAGCATGTTTTTCACCTGCCTATGTCCTTCTTTGCGACACGTAGAACAGGGGAAATCGTGTCTCGTTTCACGGATGCTAACAGTATCATTGATGCGCTGGCTTCGACTATCCTTTCGATTTTCCTAGATGTGTCAACGGTTGTCATTATTTCCCTTGTTTTATTTTCACAAAATACCAATCTCTTTTTCATGACTTTATTGGCGCTGCCTACCTATACAGTGATTATCTTTGCCTTTATGAAGCCGTTTGAAAAGATGAATCGGGATACCATGGAAGCCAATGCGGTTCTGTCTTCTTCTATCATTGAGGACATCAATGGTATTGAGACTATCAAGTCTTTGACCAGTGAAAGTCAGCGTTACCAAAAAATTGACAAGGAATTTGTAGATTATCTGAAAAAATCCTTTACCTATAGTCGGGCAGAGAGTCAGCAAAAGGCTCTGAAAAAAGTTGCCCATCTCTTGCTCAATGTCGGCATTCTCTGGATGGGGGCTGTTCTGGTCATGGATGGCAAGATGAGTTTGGGGCAGTTGATTACCTATAATACCTTGCTGGTTTACTTTACCAATCCTTTGGAAAATATCATCAACCTGCAAACCAAGCTTCAGACAGCGCAGGTTGCCACTAACCGTCTAAATGAGGTTTATCTGGTAGCTTCTGAGTTTGAGGAGAAGAAAACAGTTGAGGATCTGAGCTTGATGAAGGGAGATATGACCTTCAAGCAGGTTTACTACAAGTATGGCTATGGTCGAGATGTCTTGTCAGATATCAATTTGACCATTTCTGCAGGGTTCTAAGGTGGCTTTTGTGGGGATTTCAGGGTCAGGTAAGACGACCTTGGCCAAGATGATGGTTAATTTTTACGACCCAAGTCAGGGAGAGATTAGTCTGGGTGGTGTCAATCTCAATCAGATTGATAAAAAGGCCTTGCGCCAGTATATCAACTATCTGCCTCAACAGCCTTATGTATTTAACGGAACGATTTTGGAGAATCTTCTCCTTGGAGCCAAGGAGGGGACGACTCAAGAGGATATCTTACGGGCGGTCGAGTTGGCAGAGATTCGGGAGGATATCGAGCGTATGCCCCTGAATTACCAGACAGAATTGACTTCGGATGGGGCAGGGATTTCAGGTGGTCAACGGCAGAGAATCGCTCTGGCGCGTGCTCTCTTGACAGATGCGCCGGTCTTGATTTTGGATGAGGCGACCAGCAGTTTAGATATTTTGACAGAGAAGCGAATTGTCGATAATCTCATGGCTTTAGACAAGACCTTGATTTTCATCGCCCACCGCTTGACCATTGCTGAGCGGACAGAGAAGGTTGTTGTCTTGGATCAGGGCAAGATTGTTGAAGAAGGAAAGCATGCTGATTTGCTTGCACAGGGTGGCTTTTACGCCCATTTGGTCAATAGCTAGAAAGAGGAGAGGATGAAACCAGAATTTTTAGAAAGTGCGGAGTTTTATAATCGTCGTTACCATAATTTTTCCAGTCGGGTGATTGTACCCATGTCGCTTCTGCTCGTGTTTTTACTTGGCTTTGCAACTGTTGCAGAGAAGGAGATGAGTTTATCCACTAGAGCGACTATCGAACCTAGTCGTATTCTTGCTAATATTCAGTCAACTAGCAGCAATCGCATTCTTGTCAATCATTTGGAAGAAAATAAGCTGGTCAAGAAGGGGGAGCTTCTTGTTCAATATCAGGAAGGGGCAGAGGGTGTCCAAGCGGAGTCTTATGCCAGTCAGTTGGAAATGCTCAAGGATCAGAAGGTTCAACTAGAGTATTTGAAAAAGCAAGCCTTCAATCAGGAAGTGATCAATTTCCTGAAAACAGATAAATTTGGCTATCAGCATAGTTTTTAGATTATCTGAATCAGGCTACTAGTCTGCGAAGTCAGGTTGAGCAACAAAATGCTAGTATATCATCCCAAAAATGCAGCAGCCAGTGGTAGTCAGGGCAGAGTTAGGGAATCTCATCGGAGAAACCCAGTCCAAAAATTAAAGAATATCAGCAAGCAAAGTCTGCTATTCAAACTGATGGACTCTTAGAGAGTGACCATCCAGCTTACGCAATTTATCAGTCTTATCAGTCAACAAAAGAGCAGGGATCGGAAGCCAAACAGCAGGCCTTATCTCAGCTAGATGCTCACATCACTCAGTTGGAGTCAACTCTTGCAGGTTATCGAGTACAGTATGCAGGTTCAGGAGTCCAGCAAGCTCATGCATCTGGATTAGGGAAGTCAGTTGAGTCATTAAAATCTCAGCAACCAGCCAAGGTAGGCCAGGAATTAACGCTCTTGGATCAGAAAATTCTTGAAGTGGAGTCAGGTAAAAAGATTCAAGGAAATCTTTTAGAGAAGGAGAAAATTACAGCAACAGAAGATGGTGTTTTACACCTGAATCCTGAGCATAGTCGATCTACCATCATTCCAGAAGGAACGATCCTTGCTCACCTATTTCCGCAGTTGGTTAGGGAGAGGAAGGCAAAACTGACAGCTTATATCGGTTCTGAAGGAAGTGGCTGGTCTCAAACATGGAAATGAAGTACGATTTACAACAGTAACAGATGCCAATAAGCAACTAGTGTTGACATCCAAGATTACCAATATCGATACCAGTGCGACTCAGACAGAAAAGGGCAATTTCTTTAAATTAGAGGCAGAGACGGACTTGAGTGCTGAACAGGCAGAAAAGATTCGTTATGGACTTGAAGGTCGTTTAACCATGATTACAGGTAGGAAGAGTTTTTTACGCTACTATCTTGATCTGTTTTTTTGAAACAAGAATAAGGTTCGCATTCTAACTCAAATCAATCTTAGAAAATCGCAAATGAAAAATCGTTTGCGATTTTTCTGTACTTTTTCAGACATAAAATCAAATATAGTTCGTTAAATATTTGATTTTTAGTGTATGTTGTGTTAGAATGATGTAAATTAACGCGAAAGGCGAACAAGAAAATGTCCAGTAAACTTATTTATACGGGAAAAGCTAAAGATATCTATACTACAGAAGACGAAAATGTGATTAAGTCGGTCTACAAGGACCAGGCCACTATGCTGAATGGAGCTCGCAAAGAGACCATAGAGGGGAAAGGTGTGCTGAATAATCAGATTTCGTCTCTTATTTTCGAAAAATTGAATGCGGCTGGTGTGGCGACACACTTTATCGAACGTATTTCTGACACAGAACAACTCAATAAGAAGGTGACCATCATTCCTTTGGAGGTTGTTCTTCGTAACGTGACTGCAGGTTCTTTCTCAAAACGTTTTGGCGTGGAAGAAGGTTTGGACTTAGAAACTCCAATCGTTGAATTTTACTACAAGAACGATGATTTGGATGATCCATTCATCAATGATGAGCATGTGAAGTTCTTGGATATTGCCAATGATGAACAAATCGCTTATATCAAGGAAGAAACGCGTCGTATCAATGAATTGCTGAAAGATTGGTTTGCACAAATTGGTCTTCGTTTGATTGACTTCAAATTGGAATTCGGTTTTGATAAGGATGGCAAAATTATCTTGGCAGATGAATTTTCACCAGATAACTGCCGCCTTTGGGATGCTGAAGGGCATCACATGGACAAGGATGTTTTCCGTAGGGACTTGGGAAGTTTGACAGATGTGTACAAAGTTGTGTTGGAGAAATTGCAGGGCTTGAAGTAATCATTTTGGAACGGAACCCCTTCGTCTTCGATAACCTATTTGAATAGAAATAAAGGAACTAAAATGGATAAACGTATTTTCGTTGAGAAAAAAGCTGATTTTCGTGTCAAATCTGACTCTTTAGTAAAAGAATTACAGCATAATCTTCAGTTGAAAACTTTGAATGATCTTCGTATTGTTCAAGTTTACGATGTCTTTAATTTAGCAGAGGATTTGTTTGCGCGTGCGGAAAAACACATCTTCTCTGAACAAGTGACCGATACTGTTTTGGATGAAGCGTCTGTGCAAGCAGACCTTGCTAACTATGCTTTCTTTGCCATCGAAAGCTTGCCTGGTCAATTTGACCAACGTGCAGCATCTTCACAAGAAGCTTTGCTTTTGCTTGGTAGTTCAAATGATGTAACTGTAAACACAGCACAATTGTACTTGGTTAACAAGGATATTGATGCGAATGAATTGGAAGCTGTCAAAAACTACCTCTTGAACCCAGTAGATTCTCGTTTCAAAGATATCACTGTTGGCATTGCGAAACAAGATTTCTCTGAGTCTGACAAGACCATTCCAAACTTGGATTTCTTCGAAACTTATACAGCAGAAGATTTTGCACAGTATAAGTCCGAGCAAGGATTGGCCATGGAAGTGGACGACCTTCTCTTCATTCAAGATTACTTCAAGTCTATTGGTCGTGTGTGCCAACTGAGACTGAGCTTAAGGTGTTGGATACCTACTGGTCTGACCACTGCCGTCATACCACTTTCGAGACTGAGTTGAAGAATATCGACTTCTCAGCTTCTAAATTCCAAAAACAATTGCAGGCGACTTATGACAAGTACATTGCCATGCGTGATGAGTTGGGACGTAGCGAAAAACCTCAAACCTTGATGGATATGGCGACTATTTTTGGTCGTTATGAGCGTGCCAATGGTCGTTTGGACGACATGGAAGTGTCAGATGAAATCAATGCCTGCTCGGTTGAAATTGAAGTGGATGTCAATGGTGTCAAAGAACCATGGCTCCTCATGTTCAAAAACGAAACTCACAACCACCCAACGGAGATTGAACCATTTGGTGGAGCGGCTACTTGTATCGGTGGTGCCATTCGTGACCCATTGTCAGGTCGATCATACGTTTACCAAGCCATGCGTATCTCAGGTGCTGGCGATATTACAGCTCCAATTGCTGAAACTCGTGCTGGTAAATTGCCACAACAAGTGATTTCTAAAACAGCAGCTCACGGTTATTCTTCATATGGGAACCAAATTGGTCTTGCGACGACTTATGTTCGTGAATACTTCCACCCAGGTTTCGTTGCTAAACGTATGGAGCTAGGTGCCGTTGTCGGTGCGGCTCCCTAAGGAAAAATGTTGTCCGTGAAAAAAACCTGAAGCAGGTGATGTGATTATCTTGCTCGGTGGTAAGACTGGACGTGACGGTGTCGGTGGAGCGACAGGTTCTTCTAAAGTTCAAACGGTTGAATCTGTTGAAACAGCTGGTGCTGAGGTTCAAAAAGGGAATGCCATCGAAGAACGTAAGATTCAACGTCTTTTCCGTAATGGTGAAGTGACACGTCTGATCAAGAAATCAAATGACTTTGGTGCTGGTGGGTGTCTGTGTGGCTATCGGTGAATTGGCAGATGGTCTTGAAATTGAGCTAGACAAAGTGCCATTGAAATACCAAGGCTTGAACGGTACAGAGATTGCTATCTCTGAATCTCAAGAACGGATGGCTGTTGTAGTTCGTCCAGAAGATGTCGATGCCTTCGTTGCTGAATGTAACAAAGAAAATATTGATGCTGTTGTCGTTGCAACAGTAACTGAAAAACCAAATCTTGTCATGCACTGGAATGGCGAAACAATCGTCGATTTGGAACGTCGTTTCCTTGACACAAATGGTGTGCGTGTGGTTGTAGATGCTAAGGTAGTGGATAAGGATGTCAAACTTCCAGAAGAACGTCAAACATCTGCTGAAACACTTGAAGCGGATACTATTGAAGTCTTGGCTGACCTTAACCATGCTAGTCAAAAAGGGTTGCAAACCATCTTTGATAGCTCAGTTGGTCGTTCAACAGTCAATCACCCACTTGGTGGTCGCTACCAAATCACACCAACTGAGGCATCTGTACAGAAATTGCCAGTCCAACATGGCGTGACTCATACGGCATCAGTCATGGCGCAAGGCTTCAACCCATACATCGCAGAATGGTCACCTTACCACGGTGCGGCTTTATGCAGTGATCGAAGCAACTGCTCGTTTGGTTGTTGCTGGTGCAAACTGGTCCAAGGCTCGCTTCTCTTATCAAGAGTACTTCGAGCGTATGGACAAACAGGCTGAACGCTTTTGGTCAGCCAGTAGCAGCTCTTTCCTAGGCTCTATCGAAGCTCAGATTCAACTTGGTTTACCATCTATTGGTGGTAAGGACTCTATGTCTGGTACCTTTGAAGAATTGACAGTACCACCAACCTTGGTTGCTTTTGGGTGTGACAACAGCAGACAGCCGTAAGGTTCTTTTCTCCAGAATTTAAAGGTTGCTGGTGAAAAATATCTACTACATCCCAGGTCAAGCTTTTGGCCCAAGAGATTGATTTTGATCTCATCAAGTCTAACTTTGCTCAATTTGAAGCTATTCAAGCTGACCCACAAAGTGACATCTGCATCAGCTGTCAAATATGGAGGTGTCGTTGAATCTCTTGCACTTGCAACATTTGGGAACCATATCGGTGCCACTGTTCAAACTCTTGAAAATCTTGAGACCACCTTGACAGCTCAATTGGGAGGATTCATCTTCACATCACCTGAAGAAATTGCTGGAGTAGAGAAAGATCGGTCAAACAAGTGCAGACTTTACACTGGTTGTCAACGGTGTAAGCCTTGATGGACATAAACTTGACAGCGCCTTCCAAGGTAAATTGGAAGAGGTTTACCCAACAGAATTTACTCAAGCAGAAGAACTGGAAGAAGTGCCTGCTGTGGCATCAGATACTGTGATTAAAGCCAAAGAGACAGTTGAAACACCAGTGGTTTACATCCCAGTATTCCCAGGAACCAACTCTGAGTACGACTCCGCTAAAGCCTTTGAAAAAGAAGGTGCAAAAGTCTACTTGGTGCCATTTGTCACACTTAACGAAGAAGCAATTGTCAAGTCTGTTGACACTATGGTTGACAATATCGAAAAAAGCTAAACATTATCTTCTTTGCAGGTGGCTTTCTCAGCAGCGGATGAACCAGATGGATCAGCTAAATTTATCGTTAACATCTTGCTCAATGAAAAAGTACGTGCTGCTATTGATAGCTTCATCGAACATGGTGGTTTAATCATCGGTATCTGTAACGGATTCCAAGCCCTCGTCAAATCAGGTCTCCTTCCATATGGTAACTTTTGAAGATGCAAGCAGTACGAGTCCAACCCTCTTCTACAATGATGCCAACCAACACGTGGCTAAGATGGTTGAAACACGGATTGCTAATACGAACTCACCATGGCTTGCTGGAGTGAAAGTTGGTGATATTCATGCCATCCCAGTATCACACGGTGAAGGGAAGTTTGTCGTAACGGTCGAGGAATTTGCGGAGCTCCGTGACAATGGGACAAATCTTTTCAGCCCAATACGTTGACTTTCGAAGGCAAACCAAGCATGGATTCTAAATACAATCCAAAATGGTTCTGTCAATGCTATCGAAGGAATTACCAGCAAGAACGGTCAAATTATTGGGAAGATGGGTCACTCAGAACGTTATGAAGACGGTCTCTTCCAAAATATCCCAGGAAGTAAAGATCAACATCTCTTTGCCTCAGCTGTGAAATACTTTACTGGGAAATAAGAAGGTAAAAAAATGACATACGAAGTAAAATCTCTTAATGAAGAATGTGGTGTTTTCGGTATTTGGGGTCACCCGGATGCTGCCAAATTGACCTATTTTGGACTCCATAGTCTTCAGCACCGTGGTCAGGAGGGGGCAGGGATCCTCTCCAATGACCATGGACAATTGAAGCGCCATCGTGATATGGGGCTTTTATCAGAAGTCTTCAAAAATCCTGCTAATTTGGATAAATTGACAGGGAATGGAGCGATTGGGCATGTACGTTATGCGACTGCGGGAGAAGCTTCTGTAGACAATATTCAACCTTTCCTCTTCCGTTTTCACGATATGCAGTTTGGTTTGGCTCATAATGGGAATCTGACCAATGCAGAATCTCTCAAGCAAGAATTGGAACAAAGAGGGGCAATTTTCAGCTCGACTTCAGATTCTGAAATTTTGGCTCATCTTATTCGTCGTAGCCACAATCCAAACCTGATGGGTAAAATCAAGGAAGCACTTAGCCTTGTCAAAGGTGGTTTCGCTTATCTCTTGATGTTTGAAGACAAGTTGATTGCAGCTCTTGATCCAAACGGCTTCCGACCTCTATCAATCGGGAAAATGGCTAATGGAGCAGTTGTTGTTTCATCTGAAACCTGTGCCTTTGAAGTCATCGGTGCTGAGTGGATTCGCGACGTGAAACCAGGCGAGATTGTCATTATTGACGACAATGGTATCCAGTATGATAGCTACACAAACGATACTCAACTGGCTATCTGTTCCATGGAATATATCTATTTTGCTCGTCCTGACTCCAACATCCATGGTGTCAATGTCCATACAGCCCGTAAGAGAATGGGGAGCGCAATTGGCGCGTGAGTTCAAGCATGAAGCTGATATCGTGGTTGGGGTGCCAAATTCCTCACTCAGTGCAGCTATGGGCTTTGCGGAAGAATCTGGTCTCCCAAATGAAATGGGGCTCGATTAAAGAAAATCAATACACTCAACGTACCTTTATCCAACCAACTCAAGAGTTGCGTGAGCAAGGGGTTCGGATGAAACTTTCTGCTGTTTCTGGTGTCGTGAAAGGCAAACGTGTGGTCATGATTGATGACTCGATCGTTCGTGGAACTACGTCTCGGAGAATTGTTCAATTGTTGAAAGAAGCAGGGTGCGACTGAGGTTCATGTTGCCATTGGAAGTCCAGCGTTAGCTTATCCATGTTTTTTTACGGGATTGATATTCAGACGCGTCAGGAGCTGATTGCAGCTAATCATACGGTTGAAGAAACTTGCCAAATCATTGGTGCAGACAGCCTAACTTATCTTTCAATTGAAGGCTTGATTGACTCTATCGGTATTGAAACAGATGCGCCAAACGGTGGCCTTTGTGTTGCTTACTTTTGATGGGCAAATATCCAACCCCATCTGTACGATTATGAGGAAGAATATCGTAGAAGTTTAGAGGAAAAAAACCTCTTTCTATTAGAAAGAGGGTTAGTGGTGGAAAATAGAAAAATAAAAATTACTGAGTTTCTGCTGTACCTTGAAAAAAATTCGGAAAAAAAGATTTTTTTCAAGATGGTTAACAGGGAGTTAATATTTTTGAAATATTTGGGGTATAACTAGTGCTGAAATTCGTCATAGTCGAGTATTAGCTTGGTTGCTTGATCCCCAGAGAAAGTCATAAATTGGAAGATAAGTTTTTTTCAAAAAAATATTGATGAAAGTGTTTGATAACAATCTATCTTTTTGCAACAATTAAACCAACTGAAATAATATTGAAAGATTTCTCAAAAAGCAGAAGTATATAGAGAAAGTAAAAATAATATTGATGTTCTGTATACAAATAAAAGAACATCGAATAAATTTAGTTATTGAAAAATAAAACTTTCACCTTCGACCATGACAATCAGTTGAGAAAAATATCGAAAATTTATCGAAAATTCTTACGCTGGTTATCGTAATATATATATTTATCTGACACCAAATGGAGATGCACCGATAGATGCTGATGTTGAGGAAAGGCAATTTTGGAGTTTACTTTCATATCAAGATATTTCAGATATACTAGAAGAATTGTATGTGGATGAGAGTTGATAATGAGAAAGTTTCTTACATTCTTAAAGAGTACAATGATAATATTAGGAGGAAATATTTTTGAATGATATAGAGTTGAAAGAGTTAAGTGCTGAAATTTATTTTAAATATAAAGAAGTTTTAGATCTCTATTTTTTTGAAAATAGACCTGATACGCAGATGCTTCGTGAAAAAAATTAGTCGGTGTTTTTAAAGTTATCTAAATGAACAAGGAAATTTAATTTTTTTCGATGAAAAAAATATTGTTCAAAAAAACTTTTTTTACGTTTTAGAACAAGACAGTTAGATAATTTTATTGACAATGTTGTTAAAGAGGAAAATACTGAATGGTCTACTGGTTCAGCCTATTTTTTTATGAGATAACATATAGTAATTTTTCAGACAGATGTTTATTTATCAATATCTAAAAAAATTTAACAGACATACAGTCTCGGCAAATTTAAACTTTTGACATTTGACAAATATAGTAAATATGGTTTTAATACTTCTAATAAATTTCTAAATTTTGATGCTTCAGATGAAAACTTGTTGTTATCAGAATCAACTCAAACACTCATTGACTTTCTATTAGAAAATCTTCAACAAATAGATGAATTTGAAAAGGTATTTATTGAAACTTGGAATGAAAAGCAAAAGGAGAAAGATTATGTCTAAAAATGCTTATGCGCAGTCTGGTGTGGACGTTGAAGCGGGTTATGAAGTTGTTGAACGGATCAAAAAACACGTGGCACGTACGGAGCGTGCAGGTGTGATGGGGTCTCTAGGTGGTTTTGGTGGCATGTTCGACCTTTCAAAAACAGGTGTTAAAGAGCCAGTTTTGATCTCAGGAACAGATGGTGTTGGTACTAAGCTGATGCTTGCTATCAAGTATGACAAACATGATACCATCGGTCAAGACTGTGTGGCTATGTGTGTAAATGATATCATTGCTGCAGGTGCAGAGCCTCTTTACTTCTTGGACTATATCGCAACTGGTAAAAATGAACCAGCTAAACTAGAACAAGTGGTTGCAGGTGTGGCTGAAGGTTGTGTACAAGCAGGTGCTGCCCTTATCGGTGGTGAAACGGCTGAAATGCCTGGCATGTACGGCGAAGACGACTATGACTTGGCTGGTTTCGCAGTCGGTGTGGCTGAAAAATCTCAAATCATCGACGGTTCAAGAGTAGCAGCAGGTGATGTGATTTTGGGGCTTGCTTCAAGTGGTATCCACTCAAATGGTTATTCACTCGTGCGTCGTGTCTTTGCGGACTATACAGGTGAAGAAGTTCTCCCAGAATTGGAAGGCAAGAAACTCAAAGATGTTCTTTTGGAACCAACTCGTATCTACGTCAAAGCAGCATTGCCACTGATCAAAGAAGAATTGGTTAACGGGATTGCCCACATCACAGGTGGTGGTTTCATCGAAAATGTACCACGTATGTTCTCAGATGATTTGGCTGCTGAAATTGACGAAAGCAAAGTCCCGGTCCTTCCAATTTTCAAAGCCCTTGAAAAATATGGTCAAATCAAACACGAAGAAATGTTTGAAATCTTTAACATGGGTGTGGGGCTTATGCTTGCAGTGAAACCAGAACATGTTGAACGTGTCAAAGAACTTCTCGACGAACCTGTTTATGAAATCGGTCGGATTGTCAAGAAGACAGATGCAAGTGTGGTGATAAAATAATGGCTAAAAAAATTGCTGTTTTTGCTTCTGGAAATGGTTCAAACTTTCAGGTCATTGCAGAGCAATTTCCAGTTGAATTTGTCTTTTCAGATCACCGGGATGCCTATGTACTTGAGCGTGCAGAAAATCTTGGAGTTTTATCCTATGCCTTCGAACTCAAGGAGTTTGAGAGCAAAGCAGACTACGAAGGAGCCATTGTTGAGCTCTTAGATGAACACCAGATTGACTTGGTTTGTCTAGCAGGCTACATGAAAATCGTTGGGCCAACCTTATTGGCGGCTTATGAAGGCAGGATTATCAACATTCACCCAGCTTATCTCCCTGAATTTCCAGGCGCTCATGGTATTGAGGATGCTTGGAATGCAGGCGTTGACCAGTCTGGTGTGACCATTCACTGGGTGGATTCTGGTGTGGACACTGGTAAGGTTATCAAACAAGTCCGGGTGCCACGCCTTGAAGGTGATACCCTTGATACTTTCGAGACTCGCATCCACGAAACAGAGTACAAACTCTATCCAGAAGTCTTGGATAGTTTGGGGGCTGCACGCAAATAAGGAAGCCCTCGGGCTGAAAGAAAATTTTCGACTGTAGCACTGTAGCAAAGAAAGAACTTTTTTAAAAAGGAAAAGAAAGAACATGACTAAACGAGCACTTATTTCAGTCTCAGATAAAGCGGGCATCGTTGAATTTGCCCAAGAACTCAAAAAACTTGGTTGGGATATCATCTCAACAGGTGGTACCAAAGTTGCCCTTGATAATGCCGGTGTTGATACCATTGCCATTGACGATGTGACTGGTTTCCCGGAAATGATGGACGGTCGTGTGAAGACCCTTCATCCAAATATCCACGGAGGTCTCTTAGCTCGTCGTGACTTGGATAGCCACTTGGAAGCGGCTAAGGACAACAAGATTGAGCTCATTGACCTTGTGGTGGTCAACCTTTACCCATTTAAGGAAACTATCCTTAAACCAGATGTGACTTATGCTGATGCAGTTGAAAATATCGATATTGGTGGGCCATCTATGCTTCGTTCAGCAGCTAAAAACCACGCTAGCGTAACAGTTGTTGTAGACCCTGCTGATTATGCTGTTGTTCTTGACGAATTGGCAGCTAATGGCGAAACAAGCTACGAAACTCGCCAACGTTTGGCAGCTAAGGTTTTCCGTCACACAGCAGCTTATGATGCCTTGATTGCAGAATATTTCACAACTCAAGTCGGTGAAGCAAACCTGAAAAACTCACTTTGACCTATGACCTCAAGCAACCAATGCGTTACGGTGAAAACCCTCAACAAAACGCAGACTTCTACCAAAAAGCCTTGCCAACGGATTACTCCATTGCTTCAGCCAAACAGCTCAACGGTAAAGAATTGTCATTCAATAACATCCGTGATGCTGACGCTGCCATCCGTATCATCCGTGATTTCAAAGACCGTCCAACCGTTGTGGCTTTGAAACACATGAACCCGTGCGGGATTGGTCAAGCTGACGATATCGAGACTGCTTGGGACTACGCTTATGAGTCTGACCCAGTGTCTATCTTTGGTGGGATTGTCGTTCTCAACCGTGAGGTAGATGCTGCGACAGCTGAGAAGATGCACGGTGTTTTCCTTGAAATCATCATTGCACCAAGCTATACAGATGCTGCGCTAGCTATTTTGACTAACAAAAAGAAAAACTTGCGCATTCTTGCCTTGCCATTTGATGCCCAAGACGCTAGTGAAGTGGAAGCAGAATACACAGGTGTTGTCGGTGGACTCCTCGTTCAAACCAAGACGTGATCAAAGAAAGCCCAGCTGACTGGCAAGTGGTGACCAAACGCCAACCAACTGAGACAGAAGCGACTGCCCTTGAGTTTGCTTGGAAAGCTATCAAGTATGTCAAATCAAACGGTATCATCGTAACTAACGACCACATGACATTGGGTGTTGGTCCAGGTCAAACTAACCGTGTGGCCTCTGTTCGTATTGCCATCGACCAAGCCAAAGACCGCCTTGACGGCGCTGTCCTTGCTTCGGATGCCTTCTTCCCATTTGCGGATAACGTGGAAGAAATCGCTAAGGCAGGTATCAAGGCCATCATCCAGCCAGGGGGCTCTGTCCGTGACCAAGAGTCTATCGAAGCTGCTGATAAATACGGCTTGACTATGGTCTTCACAGGCGTGAGACATTTTAGACATTAAAAAAACAAAAGGGAAGAAAACAGTTTCTTTCCTTTTTTTGCTTTAAAAGCGAAATGAAACAAGATTAAAACGAACGTTTATGGTATAATATTAGTAAATAATTCGCAAAAGAGGTTGAAAGATGAAGCTGTTAGTTGTCGGCTCGGGTGGTCGTGAACATGCCATTGCTAAGAAGTTGCTTGAGTCAAAAGACGTTGAAAGAGTCTTTGTAGCTCCTGGAAATGACGGGATGACTCTGGATGGTCTGGAATTGGTGGATATCTCTATTTCCGAACATTCTAAATTGATTGAGTTTGCAAAAGCCAACGATATAGCTTGGTCCTTTATCGGGCCAGATGATGCCCTTGCATCCGGAATCGTGGATGATTTCAATGCAGCAGGTCTCAAGGCTTTTGGTCCGACTAAAGCTTCGGCTGAGCTGGAGTGGTCCAAGGATTTTGCTAAGGAAATCATGGTCAAATATGATGTTCCAACAGCAGCCTATGGGACCTTCTCAGATTTCGAGGAAGCCAAGGCCTATATCGAAGAAAAAGGCGCTCCAATCGTGGTCAAGGCGGATGGTTTGGCACTTGGGAAAGGTGTCGTCGTTGCTGAGACAGTCGAGCAAGCGGTCGAAGCAGCTCACGATATGCTCTTGGACAATAAATTCGGAGACTCAGGTGCGCGTGTGGTTATCGAGGAGTTTCTTGCAGGAGAGGAATTTTCACTTTTTGCCTTTGTCAATGGTGACAAGTTCTACATCATGCCAACAGCTCAGGACCACAAACGTGCCTATGATAACGACAAGGGTCCTAACACTGGTGGGATGGGTGCCTATGCGCCAGTTCCTCACTTGCCACAGAGCGTGGTTGATACAGCGGTTGACACGATTGTCATGCCAGTTCTTGAGGGCATGATTCAGGAAGGACGTCCCTATCTTGGTGTCCTATACGCAGGGCTTATCTTGACAGCTGATGGACCCAAAGTTATCGAGTTTAACGCTCGCTTCGGAGATCCAGAAACGCAAATTATCCTGCCTCGTTTGACATCTGACTTTGCACAAAATATTACGGATATCCTCGATGGCAAGGAGCCAGCTATTACTTGGACGGACAAGGGTGTGACTCTGGGTGTGGTTGTCGCATCAAACGGCTACCCACTCGCTTATGAGAAAGGTGTCAAGCTTCCTACCAAGACAGAAGGCGACATCATCACTTACTATGCCGGAGCTAAATTTGCTGAAATGGGCAAGATCTCCTCTCAAACGGAGGCCGTGTTTACATGCTGGTCACCACGGCTGATACCGTCAAAGACGGCCAAAACACCATCTACAGCCAACTCGGCAAACAAAACACAGAAGGCCTTTTCTATCGTACGGATATCGGAAGCAAGGCGATTCGATAAAGATATAAGAAAAGGCGACGCAGTCGCCAAACCCGATAATGGTCGCAGTGGTGAAAAGACCAGAACAGAAACTGTTCTGGTCGGGGAAACTTTGAGAACTTAGGCTCAAAGTTTAGGAATGAAACCGAAGGTTTGCTTCCGTCCCCACCACCTAAGACCGTTATCAAAAAAGAAAAAAAGGGAAAATTATGACTAAACCAATTATTTCCATCATCATGGGCTCCAAATCCGACTGGGCAACCATGCAAAAAGCCGCTGAAGTCCTCGACAACTTCGGCGTTGCTTACGAAAAGAAAGTTGTTTCCGCACACCGGACGCCAGACCTCATGTTCAAACATGCCGAAGAAGCACGTAGCCGTGGCATCAAGGTTATCATTGCAGGTGCTGGTGGCGCTGCTCACTTGCCAGGTATGGTTGCTGCTAAAACAACCCTTCCAGTCATAGGAGTACCAGTCAAATCACGTGCCCTTAGCGGTGTGGATTCGCTTTATTCTATTGTTCAGATGCCAGGAGGTGTGCCAGTCGCAACCATGGCGATCGGTGAAGCTGGTGCGACAAACGCTGCCCTCTTTGCCCTCCGTCTCCTATCAGTAGAGGATCAGACAATTGCGACAGCTTTGGCAGATTTCGCAGAAGAACAAGGAAAAATCGCAGAGGAGTCTACAAATGAGCTCATCTAAAACAATCGGAATTATCGGTGGCGGTCAGCTTGGTCAGATGATGGCCATTTCTGCTATTTACATGGGTCACAAGGTCATTGCACTTGATCCTGCTGCGGATTGCCCGGCCTCTCGCGTGGCGGAAATCATCGTGGCACCTTATAACGATGTGGATGCCCTCCGTCAGTTGGCTGAGCGTTGCGATGTCCTCACCTATGAGTTTGAAAATGTGGATGCTGATGGCCTTGACGCCGTTATCAAAGAAGGACAGCTCCCACAAGGGACAGATCTGCTTCGCATTTCTCAAAACCGTATTTTTGAAAAGGACTTTCTCTCAAATAAGGCCCAAGTCACCGTGGCACCTTATAAGGTTGTGACCTCAAGCCAAGATTTGGCAGATATTGACCTATCGAAAAACTATGTCCTCAAGACTGCGACAGGTGGCTACGATGGGCATGGACAAAAGGTCATTCGCTCAGAAGCAGATTTGGAAGAAGCCTATGCGCTAGCAGACTCAGCAGCCTGTGTCTTGGAAGAATTCATCAACTTTGACCTTGAAATTTCTGTCATCGTGTCAGGTAATGGTAAGGACGTGACAGTTTTCCCAGTTCAGGAAAATATCCACCGCAATAATATCCTGTCTAAGACCATCGTGCCAGCCCGAATTTCGGATCGTTTGGCAGAGAAAGCCAAGGCCATGGCAGTGCGAATTGCAGAACAACTGAACTTGTCTGGAACCCTTTGCGTGGAAATGTTTGCGACTGCTGATGACATCATTGTCAATGAAATTGCGCCACGTCCACACAACTCAGGCCACTACTCTATCGAAGCCTGCGACTTCTCCCAGTTTGACACTCATATTCTGGGTGTTCTGGGAGCGCCATTGCCAGCTATCCACCTGCATGCCCCAGCCGTCATGCTCAATGTCCTCGGCCAGCATGTCGAGGCCGCTGAAAAATATGTCACAGAAAATCCAAGCGCCCACCTTCACATGTATGGTAAAATAGAAGCGAAGCACAACCGCAAGATGGGGCATGTGACTTTGTTTAGTGATGCGCCGGATGAGGTAGAGGAATTTGGGGAAGGGATTGATTTTTAAGGTTAGATGTATGGCAAGTATGAAAGAGCTATTTCCAGAATTTTATTTGGATTCATTAGATGTAAATGATTTAAATAGGGAAAAGAATAATTTAATCGTTTTTGATTCGAACTTTCTTTTAGATATACTCAGATTACCGACTGAAATTGCAGAAAAATATCTCGAAGCAATTGATAAAGTAAAGAATCACATTTTTGTTCCATATTTAGTAGGTATTGAGTTTAATTTTAATAAGAAAAAAAGTAAAAGATTGAGACTTTAGAAAATGTGAAAGTTTATAAAGATCGGATATCTAATTTATTACATGTAGAAACAGAAAAACATTTATAAAAAAATCTTTGTGAGTCACTATTGAATGAAGACAACATCAAATTTCTTAATAATAAAGTTCATAAAGAACAGATTCATAGTAATACTAATGATAAGCTAGAAAGTTTTCGTCAGGAACTTTTAGATAAACAAGAACACATCATTAAAGATTTACATCAAACTATTGATGAAAAGTATTCTAAAGATTTAGATGAACTTACTGCTAGAGTTATTGAATTAATAGGAGATTCAGTAGCGCCAAAACGTAATCAGGAGTGGTTTGATAAGGTTCAGGAACAAGGTGATAAGCGATATAATAATGAAACTCCACCTGGATTTAATGATAGGGAAGAAAAAAAAGGCATCATGAGAACGTATTCAAATATCTCCTACGATACTCAATACGGTGACTATATTATTTGGGAAGAAATATTACATGAGGTAGCTTCTAGAGCTCATAACGTAGGTGAAAAAGTTATCTTTGTAACTAGTGATGGGAATTCAACTAAAAAGTATGATCTCTTGTATCGAGTAAAAGGGAAAACAGTAGGTCCATATATTTCAATGTTAAACGAGATGTATGAGCTTAAAGAAGGCTACTCGATAAACGAAAGTGCTCCTTTGGGAGAAAAGTTATGTAAAAAGTTACATATTATTGATGGATTTCGATTTATGACTCTTGCAAATGATTTAAATGAGGAGCAAGTAAGATTATATGAGCCAGATAAGAGTGATAGATCTTCTACTTCTACTAGAAGTGACTTTATTCTAAATAAGTCACATGTTAATTTTGAAAATCAAAGAGATAAGATTAGATTAGAGCGTCTAATTACACTTATCAAAATAAAAAGATTGGAAGAAAAATTGCTAAATGCCGATTCTGAGGAATCAGAAATTCTAAGCCAAAGAATTCGTGATTTAGAACTAGACTTGAGAACTCTAGACAGTAAAATAAGACGCTTAAATAGAAGAGCTCATATGATGGGAAAAGAAAGTGAGAGAATTTGCAATACAACTGAAATTGGGTTAGAACGACAATCTAATCTAGTTTTGGGTGAAGAAATGGATTTGAAACATAAATATATGAGCAATACTGAATTTATGAACTTATGGAGAGAGTATCAAAGACTCAGTAGATTAATTGATCTAACAAGAAACCAAATTGATATTTCAACGGATGATTTGAAAATTCAAGAATTGCTTGATGCTCTTCAGACTTATGAACAGATAATTCAACCTATAAGAAGAAAAAAATCGAAGAATTAAAAACTAGGGATGATTCAGAGGAAGATCTATTTTAAATATTTAATTTTAAAGTAGAATAAACTAAGAAAAATCCAAAAAAATAAATTAAAAAGAAAAGAAAGGAAATGGGCATCTAGTTTGCAGAACTGAACCCGGGCGGAAAGCTCGGAATTTAGATAAACCTCCCTAGGGACGCAAGCGTCCGTCGTTAGTTTCCTAAAAATTCAGTCGCTTTCTAGTCGCCCTTGGTATCTTAATCATGATCGAACGTTACCTCGCCCTGAGATGGCGAACATTTGGGAATATTTGGAGTGAGGAAAATAAATACCGTGCTTGGCTTGAGGTGGAGATCTTGGCTGATGAGGCATGGGCTGAGTTGGGAGAAATCCCTAAGGAAGATGTGGCTTTGATTCGTGAAAAAGCGGACTTTGACATCGACCGTATTTTGGAGATTGAGCAGGAGACTCGCCACGATGTGGTGGCTTTCACGCGTGCGGTTTCTGAGACTCTTGGTGAAGAGCGTAAGTGGGTCCACTATGGTTTGACTTCTACCGACGTAGTGGATACTGCCTATGGTTACCTCTACAAGCAGGCTAACGACATCATTCGTCGTGACCTTGAAAACTTCACCAACATCATCGCTGATAAGGCTAAGGAGCACAAGTTCACCATCATGATGGGTCGTACTCATGGTGTACACGCTGAGCCGACAACATTTGGTCTTAAATTGGCGACTTGGTACAGCGAAATGAAACGCAACATTGAGCGTTTCGAGCATGCGGCTGCTGGTGTGGAAGCTGGTAAGATTTCTGGTGCGGTGGGTAACTTTGCCAACATCCCACCATTCGTTGAAAAATACGTCTGCGACAAAGCTTGGGTATCCGTGCTCAAGAAATCTCTACACAGGTGCTTCCTCGTGACCTTCACGCTGAGTACTTTGCAGTTCTTGCTAGCATCGCAACTTCTATCGAGCGTATGGCAACTGAAATTCGTGGTCTGCAAAAATCTGAGCAACGTGAAGTGGAAGAGTTCTTTGCTAAAGGTCAAAAAGGGTTCTTCAGCAATGCCTCACAAACGTAACCCTATCGGTTCTGAAAACATGACTGGTCTTGCGCGTGTTATCCGTGGTCACATGATTACGGCCTATGAGAATGTTGCTCTCTGGCACGAACGTGATATCTCTCACTCATCAGCTGAGCGTATCATCACACCAGATACGACTATTCTGATCGACTACATGCTCAACCGTTTTGGAAATATCGTTAAAAACTTGACAGTTTTCCCTGAAAACATGGTCCGCAACATGAACTCTACATTTGGTTTGATATTCAGTCAACGTGCTATGTTGGCTTTGATTGAAAAAGGTATGACGCGTGAACAAGCTTACGACCTTGTTCAACCTAAGACAGCCCAATCATGGGACAATCAAGTAGACTTTAAACCACTTCTAGAAGCAGATCCAGAAGTGACTTCACGCCTCACTCAAGAAGAAATCGATGAAATCTTCAACCCAACTTACTATACCAAACGTGTGGATGAGATCTTCGAACGCATCGGCTTGGGTGATTAATGATAACAATAAAAAGCGAGATTTTTGTCTCGCTTTTTATTTGTGCTTAATCTTTTTTCTTGCTAAGTCCGTAAGCTGTGAGAGCAGTCATAAGACCAGTAGCAATTAACCATTCTGAACCTTGGCTTCCTGTCTCAGGAAGTTTATTTTCTTTTGCTACAGGAGCTGGGCCTTGAGGAAGGACTTTGTTCTCCTCTGCAGGAACAGTTGCTGGAGCTGGTTCATTTGGAATATCTAGTGCTGGTTTTTCTTCTGCGATAGCAGCTTGACCATGTTCATCGCCAAGGTGAATGACAGGATTTCCAACTTCAATCACTTGAGCGACTGGTTCTTGAGCTACAACGCTAGTAACCAATGTTTTAACTTCAGATCCATCAGCAGCAGTAGTTACAGAGTAGAAATGGCTACGACGACCGTTGACACCTGCAGTTACTAGACGAGTTTGTCCCTTTGGTAGCGAAGGAGTCTCGCGAGTGATCGTTGTAAATGGAATTTCTTCATCTTCGATGACTACACGAGGTTTGTTTAGCACAGGAGCTTGACCTTTTTCGTCTCCTACATGTGTTGCTAATGTTCCAACTTCGACAATTTGATTGACAGCTTTTTTCGTTACTTGATCTTCAAGAACTGTTTCTGTCTGCTTGCCATTTTCAGTCACGACTGAAAGATACTTAGTACGTTCTCCTTTGACACCAACAGTTATGACTTTCTCTTGTCCTGCTGGAAGGTTAGGATTTTCTTTCTTAACGATCTCAAACGGAATTTCTTCTGTCTTAACAAGAAGCTCTGGTCGATTTTCAATTGTAGCAGCAGTTTCACTCTCATCGAGGCTTCCTGAGTGAGTGGCAGCTGGTTTAAGACCAAGTCTAGCAGCTTTGAGATTAGCTACAAGTGCATCCAACTCAGCTTGTTTATTACGGTTGAGGTTGTAGTTAAGAGCGTCTTTAGCAGTCTTGAGAGCATCGAGACTTTCTGTGCTATATCCTTCTAAGTTTCAGGGATTTGAGCAAGTTCTTCGCGTAGCGCTTTGTAGTCAGCACGGAAGTAGTCTTTGTTGTGGTCTGCAAAGGCAGTCATGAGTTCAAAGATTTCTTCTTCCTTGTATTCTGCGCTTGGTCGATCAGCCCAGATAGCTAACATACTACCAACAGTAGGTAGGTCAACTTCAGGATATTTAGTTGATGCTAGTTGGTTAAATGGAGTTTTTTCAGTATTTTCAATAGCTTTCTTGAGGAAGCCACCACCATCTTCTGGTTTTTGACCGAGAATGTAGTACCAATCTCCATTCGTGTTAAGGAATTTGTACCCCTTACTTGCTAGGTATTGAGGAGATGCAAGGTTATAACCCCACCAACCTTTAGACCAGTAAGAGATGATAACGTCTTTATCAAACTCAACATCATCCTTGTCTTCATAGTAGAAGCCGTCGTTAAAGGCCATTGGTTGAAGACCTTTTTCTTTAGCCATGGCAGCTAGACTATTAGCGTATTCAGCAAATTTACCGTAGAGTCCATACCATTTGAGGTAGTACCAACCTTGAGCGTTGGTAGCGTCATTGGCATACTCATCTGTACCATAGTTGAAGATCTTAGTCTTACCTGCAAAGAAGTCCATGTACTTGCCAATAAGGGCTTTTGTAAAGTTCATTGCTTCTTCGTTTTCAAGGTCCATAGTTGTTTTTGAAACCTTGTCAAAGTTAGCTTGAGGGTTTGCGATGCCTAATTTTTCCATAGCAACAAGCATAGCATCCATGTGACCTGGGCTATTGATAGCTGGGATTAGTCCAATACCTTTGCTTTTAGCATACTGGATAAGCTCAGTGATTTCGGCTTGGTTCAAAGTAGTTCCGTTAGGATCATCGTAGTAAGATTTTGTTCCTTCGATGATGGCGTTTTTCACATCGTCGCTTGCATAAGTCTTACCGTTTGCTGAGATACTCATATCATCCAATAGGAAGCGAAGTCCATCATTTCCAAGGAGGAGATGAAGGTCAGAGTATCCAAGTTCGCTGGCTTTGTCAACGATTCGTTTAAGTTGGTCTAGAGTGAAGTATTTACGACCAGCATCAATAGAGATAACCTTATTTTTAGCTAGTTTTTCAACTTCACGTTTAGCATCTTCTTCTTTTTGAGCTTCTGGAGTGAAGGTCAAGTTGCTAACAGCTTCCTGGAGTTTTGCGATCGCTTGGTCAATGCTATCTTGTTCAGCACGGCTGAGGTTGCTATCAAGAGAGCGGATGGCTTTTTCAGCTTCTTTAACGGCTGCAATACTTTCTTCTGTGTAGCGAGTAAGGTCTGTTGGAACTTCTTTCAGAGCTTGTTCAGCAGACTCGTAATCAGCAGCGAAATATTCAGCATTTGAGTTTGCGAATTGACGCATGAGTTTGAAGAGACGAGATGGAGAGTAGCGAGCAGATGGAGTATCAGCCCAAGCTGCTACCATACCACCAATAATAGGAACGTCAGCTCCTTCTGTTTTTGGTACAGAAGTGATCGGTGTGCTCTTAATGCCGTTCAATCCTTGATCAAGGTTGTACCAACCTTGTCCGTCAGCATTACGGCCGAGAACATAGTACCAAGCATCGTTAGTATTGAGGATTTCGTGTCCTTTTTCAGCTAGTAACTTAGAAGAAGCGACATCGTAACCACCCCAGCCACCAGTCCACATAGAGACGATGATGTCCTTGTCAAAGGTACCAAAACTTGTATCGCTATTATAGTAGATACCGTCGTTGAAGGCCATAGGTTTTAGACCGTGAGATTTGACGATACGAGCTAGGTCATTTGCATAGGCGATGAATTTGTCATAGCCTTTGTCTGGGAATCCATCTTCTGGATACCATTTATAGGCTTGAAGAACGCTCCATCCTTTGGCATCAGTAGCATCATTAGCGTACTCATCCAAACCGATGTTGAAGATTTCAGACTTACCAGCAAAGTAGCCTGCATACTTATCAATCAAAGCTTTTGTGAAGGCAACAGCTTTTTCATTGTCAAGGTCAACAGTACGTGCTGATTCTTTACCAAAATAGTTAAAGTTAGGCTTTTCAATACCCAATTCTTTCATAGCATTAAGGATAGCGTCCATGTGGCCAGGACTGTTAACAGATGGGATAAGTCCAATACCTTTATCCTTAGCATAGTTAATCAAGTCGGTCATTTGGCTTTCAGTTAGATGATTGCCGTTTGGATCGTTGTAATAGGCATTGGTTCCGTTTTCAACAGCACGTTTGACATCATCGCTTGCATAAGTCTTGTCCCCTACAGTTAGAGACATATCATCAAGCATAAAACGCAAGCCATCATTTCCGACTAGGAGATGAAGATCAGTATAGCCATAGTGTTTGGCTTTGTCGATGATTTCTTTCAGTTGTTCAGGAGAGAAGTATTTACGCCCTGCATCGATTGAAACGATTTTCTTTTTAGCCAGTTTCATTGACTTGAGCTGCTTTCTCTGTAGCGACTACAGGAGCCTCAACTGTAGCAACTTCTTTGTTTTCTACCTTTTCTGGTTCTGGCTGCTTAGCTTCTTCAGTTACTTCTGGTTTTGTTGGAGTTTCTTCGGTTGCAACAGTTTTTTCTACGACAGGTGCAGGAGTAGCTTCAACTTTTGGTACTTCAGTGTTTGTTACTGGAGTTGCTGGAGCTACGGCTTCTGGTGTAGGACTAGTTTCAAGTTTTTCTTCGCTGGCCTGTGGAGACGATTCACCTGTAGCTTGGATAGTAGGTTGATTCTCTGTTGTAGTAGGTACGACTCCATCAGCGGCAACAGCTTGCGCATGAAAGGCAAAGCCGATCAAGACAGAAGCTGCTCCGATTGCGTATTTACGAATAGAGAAACGCTGTTTATTTTCTGGTTTCATTAAATAACCTCCTAATTTATTGTTTTGGTAGCGTTTTCACAAACTGATTCCATTGTATTATCTGAAACTAGTAAAGTCAAGTATTTTAATAAAATACCTATAAAAAATATAAGAAGTTATTTAATTTGAACTAATTTTCAATTTTTACTCTGTTTTTAGTAAAATTTCTCCAAATTATAGTTTAAAGTCATTTGATATTTCCTACTAAAAGCTAGCGTGCTATAATGAAAAACAGAAAAGCCTGAAACGATTGTCTCAGACTTTTTAATGTTTAGTGATCGCGATCACATGAGATAAATTTAATCTTATAGAAATCAGAACGTTTGTAAGTTTCAATGTATTCCAACACTTGGCCAGTTGACTCAAGTTTAGTTGTCTTGGTTTGGAGAACAGTTGGGAACTGAGAGTCGATTCCTAGGATAGAAGCAGCATGTTCTGGAGTTGGAAATACAATTTCATTGATTTCTTCAAAATGCTCGTCATTCATATGAATGTGGTAGTCCAATTTGAAACGATTATAGATAGAACTATAGTATTCAAGATTTGGATAGTTTGCATTGATGTATTGTTCAGGGATATAAGATGTGTGGTAGATATAAGTAACACCGTTAGATTCACGGACACGTTCGATTTTGTAATAAAATTGATCGCCACGCAATCCCAATTTTTCTAAGTAGTTAAGATCGTTACCACGCTCAATAGAAAGAACAGTGACTTTATCGTCCTTGGTTTCAAAAATTTCTACATCAGAAAATTCTACGAGTTTGTGCTTGCGAGCGCGAGCCACAAATGTTCCCTTTCCTTGTTGGCGGACAATATAACCGTCTTTAGCAAGGTCGTTTAAGGCGCGAACAACAGTGATTGAACTTACGTCATACATTGCGATCAATTCTGCTTCAGTGTAGAACTTGTCGCCACTTGCAAATTGACCTGAAATGATTTTGTTTTTCAATTCATCTTTGATATATTGATACTTTGGAATTGCCATATTTTCACCTCATTTTCCTTCTCCATCTTCGATTTTACCATAAATAGTTTGAAAATGATAGTAAATAATGTAAAAAAATAAAATAATAGGCTAAGTGATTGACTTACATATTATTTATGGTTATAAACTTATACATTTATGAGATCTAGATCGAGAATCTTTTAAGAAAAAAATTTTTTTACAAGAATTTTAGAAAACAATTCAGTAAAAAAAGAAAAATTTTAAATAATTTTTCGAAAAAAATCTATTGACAAGATGGATTCATTAGTTTATTATTTAATATAACAACAAATGAAAGCGCAAACGGAAAAAGTATGGGGTGGTAAAATGGCAAGATTTAAAATTGAGGATGATTTTTACCTAGATGGGAAACCATTCAAAATTTTATCTGGTGCCATTCATTATTTTAGAATTCCTGAAGAAGACTGGTATCATTCATTATACAATCTCAAAGCTTTTAGGTTTCAACACTGTTGAAACATATGTCGCTTGGAATTTGCATGAGCCAACTGAAGGAAACTTCAATTTTGAAGGCAATCTTAATATTGACAAATTTCTTCAGACAGCTCAGGACTTAGGCTTGTATGCTATTGTTCGACCATCTCCCTTTATCTGTGCAGAGTGGGAATTCGGTGGTTTTACCAGCATGGCTTTTTAAAGTAAAGACATGCGAATCCGTTCTTCTGATCCAGCCTTTGTTGAAATGGTAGGACGTTACTACGATCATTTACTTCCGCGTCTTGTTTCAAGATTGTTGGACAATGGTGGTAACATCCCTCATGATGCAGGTTGAAAATGAGTACGGTTCTTATGGTGAAGACAGGACCTACTTGCGTGAGATTCGCCGATTGATGGAAGAACGTTCAGTGACTTGTCCGCTCTTTACATCTGATGGCCCATGGCGAGCAACTCTGAAAGCTGGTACCTTGATTGAAGATGATCTCTTTGTGACAGGGAACTTTGGTTCAAAAGCTAACTTTAACTTCTCGCAAATGCAAGAATTCTTTGATGAGCATGACAAGAAATGGCCACTCATGTGTATGGAATTCTGGGATGGATGGTTTAACCGATGGAAAGAACCAGTCATCACGCGTGAGCCAGAGGAGTTAGCAGAAGCCGTACATGAGGTGCTAGAGCAAGCCTCTATCAACCTTTATATGTTCCACGGTGGAACTAACTTTGGTTTTATGAATGGTTGTTCAGCTCGAGGAACCATCGATTTACCACAAGTAACATCTTATGATTATGACGCTCTCCTTAATGAAGCTGGCAATCCAACTGCTAAATACATGGCAGTTAAAGAAATGATGGCGACTTACTATCCTGAGTATCCACAATTAGAACCGCTTTACAAAGAGAGTATGGAAGTCGAAAACATTCCACTGGGTGAGAAAGTTTCTCTCTTTGAAACCTTGGATAGCCTGACAAGTCCAATCGAGAGTCTCTATCCTAAGAAAATGGAAGAGTTGGGGCAAAGCTACGGTTATCTACTCTATCGTACAGAAGCTAGTTGGGATGCAGAAGAAGAACGCATCCGCATCATTGACGGTCGAGACAGAGCTCAGCTATTTGTAGATGGTAAATGGGTTGCAACTCAGTACCAAACAGAAATTGGTGAAGATATCTTCTATCAAGGAAAAAAGAAAGCGCTCTCTCGTTTTGATATCCTGGTAGAAAATATGGGGCGTGTCAATTATGGTCACAAATTCTTAGCAGATACCCAGCGAAAAGGGATTCGTACAGGTGTTTGTAAAGATCTGCATTTCATGCTCAATTGGGAAACAATATCCGCTTCCACTAGATAATCCTGAAAAGATTGATTTCTCAAAAGGATGGACAGAAGGACAGCCTGCCTTTTACGCCTATGACTTTGAAGTTGAGGCTCCGAAGGATACCTACTTAGAACTATCTGAATTTGGTAAAGGGATTGTCTATGTCAATGGCCATCATCTAGGTCGTTTCTGGAATGTTGGTCCAACCTTATCGCTTTATATTCCGCACAGCTATCTCAAGGAAGGTGCTAACCGCATCATTATCTTTGAAACTGAAGGGGAGTATAAAGATCACATACATTTAACTCGTAAACCTACACTAAAACATATAAAGGGGGAAAATTTATGACAATTGTAGGATGCCGTATAGATGGGCGCTTAATTCACGGACAAGTGGCAAACCTTTGGTCTGCTAAACTTAATGTTTCACGTATCATGGTCGTTGACAATGAAGTTGTGAACAACGACGTTGAAAAAAGCGGCTTGAAACTTGCAACACCACCAGGTGTAAAACTTAGTATTTTGCCAGTTGATAAAGCAGCAGCGAATATCCTTGCTGGTAAATATGATAGCCAACGTCTTTTGATTGTAGCACGCAAACCTGACCGTTTCCTCGGTTTGGTAGAAGCAGGTGTGCCGCTTGAAACTGTCAACGTTGGCAACATGTCTCAAACACCAGAAACTCGTCCTATCACACGTTCTATTAACGTTGTTGATAAAGACGTAGAAGATTTCCACAAATTGGCGGAAAAAGGTGTTAAACTTACTGCTCAAATGGTTCCAAATGATCCAGTTTCAGACTTTTTGAGCTTATTAAAATAGGAAAAAATTTTTAGGAGGTCATTGTTATGATACAATGGTGGCAAATTTTACTTCTCACTTTGTACTCAGCTTATCAAATCTGTGATGAGTTGACGATCGTTTCTTCTGCAGGTTCCCCTGTATTCGCTGGTTTCATTACTGGTTTAGTCATGGGAGATTTGACAACTGGTTTGTTTATCGGTGGTAGCTTGCAGTTGTTCGTACTTGGGGTAGGTACCTTCGGTGGTGCTTCTCGTATCGACGCAACTTCTGGTGCGGTTCTTGCGACTGCTTTCTCAGTTTCACAAGGAATCGAAACAGACCTTGCGATCACTACAATCGCTGTACCAGTAGCAGCACTTTTGACTTACTTCGACGTACTTGGTCGTATGACTACAACATTCTTCGCTCACCGTATTGATGCTGCGATCGAACGCTTTGACTACAAAGGAATCGAACGTAACTATCTTCTTGGTGCAGTTCCTTGGGCTCTATCTCGTGCCCTTCCAGTATTCTTCGCCCTTGCTTTCGGTGGAGAATTCGTACAAGGTGTTGTAAACCTTGTTAAAGAGTACCAATGGGTTGCAGACGGTTTGACTCTTGCAGGTCGTATGCTTCCAGGTCTTGGATTCGCTATCTTGCTTCGTTACCTTCCAGTTAAACGTAACCTTCACTACCTTGCTATGGGATTCGGTTTGACAGCTATGTTGACTGTACTTTACTCATACGTAACAGGTCTTGGTGGAGTAGTTGCTGGTCTCGTTGGCACTCTTCCTGCTGACGTTGCTGAAAAAATTGGCTTTGCCAACAACTTCAAAGGTTTGTCTATGATCGGTATCTCTATCGTAGGTATCTTCCTTGCAGTGCTTCACTTCAAGAACAGCCAAAAAGTTGCTGTAGCAGCACCTTCTACACCATCAGAAAGTGGGGAAATTGAAGATGACGAATTCTAATTACAAATTAACAAAAGAAGATTTTAATCAAATTAACAAACGTAGCTTGTTCACTTTCCAATTGGGATGGAACTACGAGCGTATGCAAGCATCAGGTTACCTTTACATGATCTTGCCACAATTGCGTAAAATGTATGGAGATGGAACTCCTGAGTTGAAAGAAATGATGAAAGTTCATACTCAATTCTTCAACACTTCACCATTCTTCCACACTATCATCGCTGGTTTTGATCTTGCCATGGAAGAAAAAGATGGCATTGTCTCAAAAGATGCGGTTAACGGTATCAAGACAGGTTTGATGGGACCATTCGCTCCTCTTGGAGATACTATCTTTGGTTCACTTGTTCCTGCTATCATGGGATCTATCGCTGCAACAATGGCTATCGCTGGCCAACCTTGGGGTATCTTCCTTTGGATCGCAGTTGCAGTAGCTTATGACATCTTCCGTTGGAAACAGTTGGAATTTGCCTACAAAGAAGGGGTTAACCTTATCAACAACATGCAAAGTACTTTGACAGCTTTGATTGAAGCTGCATCTGTACTTGGTGTGTTCATGATGGGGGCTCTTGTAGCAACAATGATCAACTTTGAAATTTCATACAAATTGCCAATCGGTGAAAAGATGATTGACTTCCAAGACATCTTGAACTCAATCTTCCCACGTTTGCTTCCAGCGATCTTCACTGCATTCATCTTCTGGTTGCTTGGTAAGAAAGGTATGAACTCTACAAAAGCTATCGGTATCATTATCGTGCTTGCCTTGGCTCTTTCTGCTCTTGGTAAATTTGCACTTGGAATGGGCGCATAATTTATGACGAAATCATTGATTTTAGTGAGTCACGGTCGTTTTTGTGAAGAACTTAAAGGTAGCACAGAAATGATTATGGGACCACAAGACAACATTCATGCGGTGGCTCTTCTTCCAGAAGATGGACCAGAAGATTTCACTGCGAAATTTGAAGCTGCTGTCGAAGGTTTAGATGATTTCCTAGTCTTTGCTGACCTCCTTGGTGGAACACCATGTAATGTGGTGAGTCGTCTGATTATGGAAGGTCGTGACATTGAACTTTACGCAGGAATGAATCTTCCAATGGTTATTGAGTTTATCAATGCGAGTCTAACTGGCGCTGATGCAGATTATAAGAGTCGTGCTTCAGAAAGCATTGTAAAAGTTAATGATTTATTGGCTAGCTTCGATGACGATGAAGATGAATAAGATGTCACAAACCATCTTATAGAAAATATACATGGGAATGGGAGTCACTCCCATTCCCATGTTTTCAATCATGAAACAATATTAGATTAGAGGTTTTCAATGCTAGATTATACAAAAAAAGAATTGCTTGAGTTGGGGGCAGAAATCACAACTCGCGAAATTTACCAACAACCAGACGTTTGGAAAGAAGCTTTGAAGCTTATCAAGCACGACGTGATGAAATTGCAGCCTTCTTACAAGGAATTGCTGACAAACATGACTACATCAAAGTTATCCTGACTGGTGCTGGAACTTCTGCTTATGTAGGTGATACTCTGGTTCCTTACTTTAAAGAAGTTTATGATGAACGTAAATGGAATTTCAATGCTATTGCGACAACTGATATCGTAGCAAACCCACAAACTTATTTGAAAAAAGATGTGACAACTGTTTTGGTATCATTCGCGCGTAGCGGGAACTCACCTGAGAGTGTGGCAACAGTTGACTTGGCCAAGGCTTTGGTTGATGAGCTTTATCAAGTGACCATCACATGTGCAGCTGAAGGGAAATTGGCTCTCCAAGCGCATGGTGATGACCGCAACCTCTTGCTCTTGCAACCAGCTGCTTCTAACGATGCTGGGTTTGCCATGACTTCAAGCTTCACTTCAATGATGTTGACCGCACTGTTGGTATTTGATCCAACAGACTTTGCTGTTAAAGCTGAACGTTTCGACGTGCTATCTAGTTTAGCTCGCAAAATTCTTGACAATGTGGCAGATGTCAAAGAGTTGGTTGACCTAGACTTTAACCGAGTGATTTATCTAGGTGCGGGCCCATTCTTCGGACTTGCTCACGAAGCACAGCTTAAAATTTTGGAATTGACTGCTGGTCAGGTTGCGACTATGTATGAAAGCCCAGTTGGCTTCCGTCACGGTCCAAAATCTCTGATCAACGAAGATACAGTCGTTTTGGTCTTTGGTACGACAACAGACTATACTCGTAAGTACGATTTAGACTTGGTTCGTGAAGTTGCAGGCGACCAAATTGCTCGACGTGTTGTTCTCTTGAGTGATCAAGCCTTCGGACTTGAAAATGTTAAGGAAGTAGCATTTGGATGCGGTGGGGTTCTGAATGATGTTTACCGTGTCTTCCCTTACATCGTTTATGGTCAGTTATTTGCTCTCTTGACTTCACTTAAAGTTGGTAACAGACCAGATACACCATCACCTACAGGTACAGTTAACCGTGTCGTTCAAGGTGTCATTATTCACGAATTTGAAAAATAAGGAAGAATCTATGAGTAAATTAACATTAAGCCCAAATAAACTTGCTTGCATGCAAAAACTCTCTGATGAGAATGGTATCATCTCAGCTCTTGCTTTTGACCAACGTGGTGCTTTGAAACGCCTTATGGCTCAATACCAAACAGAAGAGCCAACAGTAGCTCAAATGGAAGAACTTAAAGTCTTGGTAGCGGATGAATTGACAAAATACGCTTCATCTATGCTTCTTGACCCTGAGTATGGACTTCCAGCTACAAAAGCTCTTGATCCAAAAGCTGGTCTTCTCCTTGCTTATGAAAAAACTGGATACGATACTACAAGCACAAAACGTTTGCCAGACTGCTTGGATGTTTGGTCTGCAAAACGTATCAAAGAACAAGGTGCAGATGCTGTTAAGTTCTTGCTTTACTATGACGTAGATAGCTCTGATGAACTCAACCAACAAAAACAAGCCTATATCGAACGCATTGGTTCTGAGTGTGTGGCTGAAGATATTCCATTCTTCCTTGAAATCTTGGCTTACGATGAAAAGATTGCAGATGCAGGTTCTGCAGAATACGCTAAAGTAAAACCACACAAGGTTATTGGTGCGATGAAAGTATTCTCAGATCCACGCTTTAACATTGATGTCTTGAAAGTGGAAGTTCCAGTTAACGTGAAATACGTTGAAGGTTTTGGTGATGGCGAAATCGTTCATACACGTGAAGAAGCAGCAGCATTCTTTAAAGCTCAAGACGAAGCTACTAACCTTCCATACATCTACTTGAGTGCAGGTGTATCCGCTAAACTCTTCCAAGAAACTCTTGTATTTGCTCACGAATCAGGTGCAAACTTCAATGGTGTTCTTTGTGGACGTGCAACATGGGCTGGCTCCGTTGAAGCTTACATTAAAGATGGTGAAGCAGCAGCTCGCGAATGGCTTCGTACAACTGGATTTGAAAACATTGATGAACTCAATAAAGTACTTCAAACAACAGCTACTTCATGGACTGAACGTGTAGAAGCATAGATCAGAAATACAAGGAATTACTTTTGTTAATAAAATATCTATGGTTTTTTGACAAAGGTGTTTGTAAATCATACAATAAAACCATAGAGAGTGAATGCGCTTTCTATGGTTTGTTTGCTTAATTGAAATAGAAAAAGGAGAGAAGGATGAAAGCATACACAGAACGTGTATTTGGGAAAGTTGACGGCAAGGATGTCCTCGCTTACCGTTTTGAAACGGAGGCAGGATACCAACTGGAAATCATGACTTATGGAGCGACAATTTTACGTTATGTAACTCCAGATAAGACTGGCAATTTTGCCAATGTTATCCTAGGTTTTGACGATTTCGAAAGCTATGTGGGAAATAGCCCTAAACATGGAGCAAGTGTAGGTCCAGTTGCAGGTCGTATTGCAGGTGCAACATTTGAACTCAATGGGAAGACCTATGAACTCGAAGTCAACAACGCTGGCAACTGTAACCACAGTGGCTCAACTGGTTGGGATTCTAGCTTGTTTGAGCTAGTCGAAGTGAGTGACCACGGTTTGACTCTTTACACAGAAAGAGCAGACGGGACTGGAGGTTTCCTTGGAAATCTTAAGATCTGGATTAGCTACTACTTGGAAGAAAATGGTGCCTACGAAGTTAGCTACAAGGTGACGACAGACCAAGATACCTTGGTCAATCCAACCAACCATAGCTATTTTAACCTGTCAGGCGATTTCACTCAGACTGTTGACCGCCATGTCTTCCAATTGAATACAGAGGGGATTTATCCAATTGCTCCTGATGGTGTTCCAGCTAAAACCCCAGATGCTAATCGTGACGTGGTTAAGCATATCTACAATGGTGCCTTGTTGAAAGATATCTTTGCAGACGAAGATGAGCAAATCCAACTCGTATCTGGATTAGACCATCCATTTGCTCTTCCTGCAGGACATGACAATGCTGGATTCCTCTATGACCAAGGTTCAGGTCGCTTCTTGCTCTTCAAGACAGAGGCTCCTTGCTTTGTGGTCTACACAGCAAACTTTGTGGATGAGAGTGTCATTATCGCTGGCCAGCCAATGATTCAGCACAATGGAATTGCTCTAGAAGCGCAAGCTTTACCAGATGCTATTCATAGTGACCTTAAAGACCAAGTCATCCTCAAAGCAGGTGAAACCTTCACCAGCAAAACTCGTTACGAGCTTGTTGTTAAATAATGAAGTTTTCCTGAGTAAACCTAGACTTTAATCGTTAGTTATTTACTAGCTGTTAGAGTTTGGGTTATTTTTTGATTATTTAAAAATAAAGGAATAATCTAAAGTTTAAGCGATCATTTGATATATCAAATATTTTTACTAAATAAAGAGGATTGACTTATATTGATAGTTAATGATGAAATAATATCTAATAGATATATTTATATGATAGCTCTTTTACTAAAAATAAGGTATAATTAAAATGGAATAAATCTAGGCTTTTGACTAAAAATACTAGATTTTGATAAAGATTTTTGGTAAAAAACTATCTTGCTTACGAAATGTAATACTTGGAGCTTTGATAAAAGCACTACCTGATGTTCATTTTCATATTTTGGCTCATACAACTTTTGCATCGAAGTTGTTGATTTACAACGATATCTTAATGTGATCATCTACCCTAGTTTTAACAGATATAATTTTGAAAATGTTCTTAGTAAAGTCGATTTTTATTTAGATATCACAATCATTTTAATGAACTTATGAATATCACTCAGGAAATTCATAAGTTGGGAAAACCGATCTTTGCTTTTGATAATACCAGTAAGGACTCAACAGGAGAAAACCAGATTTTTTCTTCACAAACTCCTGAAACGATGGTAGTAGCGATAAAGCTTACCTCAATTCGTTAGATAAATGAGAAAGTTTTAGTAGATAATCTAATCATTCGCTAGTTCACTTCTTTTATGGAGTCTATGATTTGATGCTTGTGATTAGGGTTTAGTTTGGAGTTAAAGAATGCTTTACACTTTTAATCTTATGGTGGGTTTAGAACCCAATGGTGTAGATGTTGCTCAAGCATATCGTGGGAAGGTTTTTCGCGACTTGGACCTTCCTGCCAGTTTTGTTTTTTTACACAGGTCCCTCCTCGATTTAAATGGGACTATTACCTATCTTTGGGTCATCTCGAGGAAGAAATCCTGTTAGCACATATGTTGCTGACGGATCAGCGTGATATGAGCTTGGGGATCCGTATAGATGATATGAAACAGTTCTTACATTTGACTGCTGAATATAAGGAAAATAATCCCGAGTTGTGTTTTCAAGAGCAAGATGGTGTGACTACCATTCTACATAAAAACAGTCTAAAACCGGATTATGTGGATTATGTAGATTATTATGTATTTGGTCGTTTACTTCGTAGAGAACATTATGGTAAGAAAAAGCTGTTCACAGAATTTTTTACAGCAGTGGATACTGGATTTGGTCTAGAAGCTAGAGTTGTTCGCCGACTGTTTCATAATAGAGATGGTTCAGTAGCTTTTGAAGAGATAAAAAAAGAACCAGGTGAGAATACTGAAGCAGTTTATCGGTGTGGTGCGGAGTGGTTCTATAGTGAATCTGAATTTTTAGAGCGAGCCATATCAGAGTTGCAGTTTAGTAAAGAGGATCATATATTTCTTGATCGTCTAGAGAATCTTCCCTTCACATCACCTCTTTTACGTTTAAAAGGAGAAGCAAGATTATCCTGTGTTGTGCACTCCATTCATTATTGGGGAGATCATATGAATTCTGAATATTATCACCTTTTTCAATATGCCGAAGAATTTGATGATATTTTAGTATCAACTCAAGCACAGAAGGATGAATTAGAAAAACATTTAGAGTTACTGGGAAAAACTGGTCAAGTTCGCGTTCTTCCAGTAGCTGCTCTAGACCAGTTGCAATTAGCAGATAAACGAAAACCTTATTCTGTGATGCTCGCCGCTCGATTTGTACGTCGAAAAACGATTAGACTTAGCAATCAAAGCCATCGTTGCTTTTTCATGAAATTTGTCCAGACGTCAACTTAGATATCTATGGTCAAGGGATGCTATGGCAGGATATTGAAGCAGAGATTGCCAATCTAGGAGCACAAAATTATATCCATCTTAAGGGGCATCAGACAATTTCAAACCGTTTCAAAGAGTATGAACTTTACCTAGCTACCTCGGAATGGGAAACTCTTGGTATAACTTTGTTAGAAGCAATTGGTTCTGGACAAGCTCTTGTTGGTTTAGATGTACCTTATGGGAATCAGACCTTTATTCAAGAGGGTAAAAATGGTTATTTAGTTCCTTTTGATGCTCGTTCGGATGAGGAAATTGTGGTTGATTTAACAAAAGCTTTTAGAGAAAGCCTTCAAAACAAATCGAACAGTTCAGGGAAGGATCTTACCGCTTGGCTGAAGAGTATTTATCAGACCGTATAATAGAACAATGGCATGAATTTTTGACTAGAGAATGGGAATAAAAAAAGAAATGATGTATTATTATCTGGCGAGGGAATGGTCTTCAGATGACGATCGCCTAAAAAAAGATTTAGAACTCATGGGGATGGATCTGAAACCATTAACGATTAACAATATTTTTACTAGTTTTTTTTCTAATCATGAAAATTCGAGTCCCTTACACATGACCCAACTTCCCTTACCTCGATTTTGGGAGGTTCTTTCTACAGGAGATATCATAGCGGAAGGAAATAAAAAAGGGAAGATTTACTGCTATCCTCAGTGGCCACAAATGGTGGAGTTAGTCGAATGGTATGATAACAAAGGTGTTTGTTGTGCAAGAGATTATTACGATTTATCGGGAACTTGTTTTCATAGAGAAATTTGGAGTGGTGGAAAAAAAGAGATAGACATTTATGGTCAGGAAAATCAAGAACAACTCTATCTTTTTTCATCTCATGATCGTGCACTTTATCGAGAAGCAAATGGTCGGGAACAGGGGCTTTCTTCAATTGGTGAAGCAATAAAACTGATTTTAGATAAACAATTGTCCACAGGTGATTGTTTAGTATTATCAGATATAAGCTTGCTTAGGGATATGCTCAACCTCTCATCTAATCAGATAATGTTTTATATAAGAGAAGAGTTATCTGTAGAAGATATTTCATATCTAAAAGAGCGTTGTGGGAAATTACTGACCCGAGATTTGAAATTAAAGACAGACAATATGAATCTTTCCCTGATTTATCTGCCAACGTTTCTTGGTGCTTTTAGGGAGTTTCGTCCGCATATTTTAATTTTGACAGATACGCAAGAACTAGAACAAATTGAAGTACTTGTATCTGCTCTACCAGATTTTGAATTTCATATTGCTGCTTTAACAGTAATGGGAGAGCGTTTATTAAATCTAGATTGTCATGCAAATGTTCATCTTTATCCAGGATTATCTAAAGAGATATATGAGAAACTTTTACAAACGTGTAGCATTTATCTGGATATTTCTCATGCGCAGGAAATACTAGATGGTAGCCGTACAGCTCTTGAAAATGGCATGATCCTTTATGCTTTTAAGGAAACGTGTCACCAGCCAGAGTTTTATGCCACTGACCATCTGTTTCCAAGGGATGGTGTAGCAGAGATGATTGACGAATTATCTCAACTTGTAAATCCAGAAAAAAATATCAATCTGCTTATGATAAACAAAAAGATGAATCCGTACTTAGCGACAAGGGAAGAGTTGAAGTTACTTTTTTAAATGACGGATAAATAAATGAAGTATCGTGAAAGCTTTAGAGTAGATCTTCCTAGATAAAGATATCAATAACTATATAGCGTTTAGCTTAGTATTTCGCTTGCTGACAATCTGTATTTGAATCATCAATTTAGTATGGGGAAATATAATCAAGAGTTTTGTAGCTAAGAGGATATGATTATATCGATTCAGCAATATTTGAAGAACTTAGACTAAAAATTGAATAAAGAAATAAAAATGGAAAAAATAAGTGTTATCGTCCCTGTTTATATGTCAGAGGACTATCTTGAAAAATGTTTAGATAGCATTCTTCAACAAACTTATCAAAATCTTGAAGTTATTTTAATCAATGATGGTTCGGCAGCTATTTGTCAACGATATAAAAATCAAGATGCGCGTGTTAAAGTATATCATAAGACAAATGGAGGAGTTGCTTCCAGTCGCAATCGTGCCTTGGAAGCTGTGACAGGTGATTACATTGTCTTTGTGGATAATGATGATTAGCTAGAGTTAGACCATATCCAAAGCCTTTATGATTTATTGAAAAAAACGGATACAGATATTGCAATTGGTAATTTCACTCAGTTTATTGAAGGTCAGGGGAGTTTTTTAATCCATGTGGGTGCAGACAACTATTTTGAACAAGTGTACAGCTCTTTCGATTGGTTCCATCATCAATATGATGGAAAGTATAATATTAGTCAATGTTTTTACAGTTTCGTGGGCAAAACTCTATAAAGCAGAGCTTTTCAAGGATATTATTTATCCAACGGATCAGAAAGGTAGAGGATGATTATACGACCTATAAGGTTTACCTTCAAGCAGATAAGATTGCCTATATGAAAAAGCCATTTATATTCATAGAAAACGCTCCACAAGTGTGACGAGAACAGTTAATCTTGCAGATGTTTATCCTTTAAAGAGTATTGAAGAGCGTCTGACTATTTTGAATCTGATTGGGGCACCTCAGGAGTTGTTGGATAAGGAAATTCAGGCTTATAAATGGCGATTATCCGTTCATGAAGAAGAATCATTGAAACGTGGAGATATGGAAGCTTATCAACAGATTTTGGTGAAAAAGCTATTGAGACTAAGCAGCGGTAAGAGTTATAAGTCTTATAGAATAGTTGATTAAAGAAAAATAATTGCTACAACTTATCGTAAAATAATAAAAAGAGGCTGGGACAAAAAGATTTTGATTTTAGGAATTCTTTATTATAAATTTTTAAAATCGATAGATTAGACAAAAAAGCGAACAAGACAGTATTCTGAGTGTCAGATAACTTGTTTTGTTCGCTTTTTATATTTAAGGTTAGACTTTTGTTCCAGACTCTTTTATTATTCTTCATCTGGTGTGAGAATCATCGGAATGATGATTGGTTCACGTTCAGTATTTTCATAAAGGAATGGTCGAATGGCATTTACGATAGCGCCATTGACAGACTGGACGCTGGCATCTTTGTTTTTCAATGCGATACGAATAGCATTGAAAAGGATACGTTGGCTTTGGCGAATCAAGTCGCCAGACTCTCTCATGTAGACAAAACCACGACTGAGAATATCTGGTCCGGATAGGATCATCTGAGATTTAAAGTCAACTGTTGCGACAGCCAGTACAACACCATCTTCGGATAAATCACGGCGATCTTTAAGCACAGCTGCACCGATTTCACCGATACGATTTCCATCGACGTAGATATCTTGAGCATTAAATGACCAGCGATACGGGCAGAATTTGCAGTAAGGGCAAGCACATCACCATTACTCATGATAAAGATATTGTCCTTCTCTACGCCAGTATCTACGGCAAGTCCAGCGTGGACTTTCTGCATACGGTATTCACCGTGAACAGGCATGAAGTATTTTGGCTTGATGAGGCGAAGCATGAGTTTTTGCTCTTGCTGGCCACCGTGTCCAGATGTATGGATGTTGTTAATCTTACCATGGATAACTTCAACACCAGCTTCTGAAATGATGTTAATTAATTTGTTGACGCTAGTGGTGTTTCCTGGAATTGGGCTAGATGAGAAGATAACAGTATCACCAGGTTGGAGTTGCACTTGACGGTGAGTTCCGTTAGCGATACGAGAGAGGGCTGCCATAGGCTCGCCCTGACTACCTGTACAGAGGATCAGAATCTCACCTGCAGGGTAGTCTTTGATTTCATTTGGTTCGATGAAGGTTCCCTTAGGTGCCTTGATGTAGCCAAGTTCAATCCCGTTGACAATGGCCTTTTCCATAGAGCGCCCAAAGACAGCGATTTTACGCCCAGTCTTAACAGCAGCTTCCGTTGCTTGTTGGAGGCGGAAGATATTTGAGGCAAAGGATGCAAAGATGATACGTCCTTCGATACCTTGGATAATCTTCATGATCGACTGGCCGACAACCTTTTCAGAGTTTGTAAAGGTTGGCACTTCAGCATTTGTCGAGTCAGAGAGTAAGCAGAGCACTCCGTCTTCACCTAGGGCTGCCATACGGTGCAAGTCTGCAGGTTCACCAACTGGTGTAAAGTCAAACTTGAAGTCTCCCGTACAAACGATTTTCCCTTGAGGTGTGTGGATGACAATTCCTAAAGGCTCTGGAATCGAGTGGGTTGTTCTAAAGAAAGTTGCTTTAAGATTTTTAAAAGTCAACTCAGTGTTGTGGTTGATTTCGTGAAGTGTAGCATTGCGCAAAAGTCCATGCTCTTCGAGTTTGCCACGGATTAAGGCAAGGGCCAGTGGACCAGCATAGATAGGGATGTTTGCTTGCTTGAGCAAGAAAGGAATCCCTCCGATATGGTCCTCGTGTCCGTGTGTAATCAAGAGAGCCTTGACTCGGTCGATATTTTCTACAATATAAGAGTAATCAGGGATAACGTAGTCGATACCAAGTAGGTCGTCCTCAGGGAATTTAATCCCTGCATCAACGATGATGATTTCGTCTTGGTATTCGATTCCGTATGTATTTTTACCGATTTCTCCTAGACCACCAATGGCAAAAACGCCCACTTCTTCTGGTTTAAGAGTATAGGTCATATTAGAACTCCGTTACTTCGAATGCGCCAGTTTCTTTTTCGTAGTCTAGCAATTTGTCAGACAAGAGCTCGATATATTCAACGTTGTATTCTGGACGATTTTCTTCGACAAGTTGGCGGGCAGCGATACGTCCTTCAAGTTCTGAACTAGCATCGATGTCTAAGTAGAGTGAGTGTGTTGTTTCACGACGTGGGCTACGGTCTTTTGTTTCTTGATAAAAAACTTTGTAAATCATATGTTTCCTTTCTGCTTCCAGGTCAGCTATATTCAAAAATGCTCAGTTTGAAGCTGGTTTGATTCCAGTTCATTTTTTGTCTTTATTGACCTTGATTCGTTACAATTATCTCAATTATAACATAAAAAGGGGAATTAGTAAAGCAGGAAACATGAAAGTAAGGAGCTTGAAATGGGTTTCATTATACCTTGTATAAGTATTTGAAGCCATCCGATGCAAGTGCTATAATAAAGTTAGAAAAGAGGTTTTTCTTGATTAAGGAGGACTAGCTATGCTTAATTTTGTGTTTCACCTATTTGGATGGAAATTCTACATATTGCTACAACTGCTTGGGCTCCTTTTTGTTAGATGATGATTTTGAAATATTTGCCTTTAGAATTGGAGAAAGGAGGCTCTCTATGTTTCAACTAGCTATCGCGATTCGTCTCTTGGTATTTGCTGTTTTTGTTGCTTGTGTTTACGGTGGCAATCTACTATTTGTTCGGCTGGAACATAGAAAAACAGCTGTACACTGGAAAATTCTCTTTGTAACACTGTATTCCATTTTCCTCCTTCTTGTGACCTATGTGGTTTGGCTTGTATTTTACTTTGGTTTGAATGCTTAGCTTTAGTTGTTTATTTATATCTGCTGATTGAACGAATATCTATCTTTAATAGGGTATAAAAAGATAGCGAATCTAGTTACAAAAAAATCCACCCCAACTATTAAGATAGGGTGGATTTTTCAACTTTTTCTCAAATTCGGTGTCCAATTTTCCCTCAAACAGAGGTTATATTTTCAGGCCCTATCCTTATTTTTGCAGTTATGATTGTTTTGTTCAAAAATAGAGTTGAAGCATAAAAATAAAACAATACAAACAGATAAATCAATTGGCAGCGGTATAGTAGTAATGCTTAAATCGTTGAGAATACTGATCAAACTGTAAGAGATGAAGAAAATAAAATTCATCCTTCTATAAATGTGTCTTTTATCTAGCATGACTTATCCAAACTTTTTACGGAGATCTTTTCCAATGGTGTAAGCTGCCATAAATAAAGCAATACCAACACCTACACCAAAACCACCCTTGATTTCTTGCAATTCTTTATTAGAAATTTCATGATATTTGTCTAAATCTTTAATCATACTAACCTCCTAAAAAATAACCAGCTGTTAAGCCAGAGCCTACAAGTGCTGTTCCGCCAGCAATAGCTTTCCAAGAAACTGCTACACCAAAAATAACCAAGGGAGCGAGACCACCATCAATATCTGATAATTCATTTTCAGATAGCGATACAAATTGATTGTCAATATTTTCGAAATTTGTCATTGAACTTTCCTCCTTTTTTCTTGTTCACTTTTATATTCGGAAACGAAAAGGAAAAGTTGCGATTTTTTTGAAGATTTCTTTTCACTGTGATTTTTGATACAAAACAAAGAAAATTCCCATGTGCCTTCTTTTGTAGTATAATAGTAAGCAGACAAAAAGATAGGAATGTGTTATGAAAGTATTAGCTTTTGATACGTCCAGCAAGGCTCTTTCTCTAGCTATTTTAGAGGACAAGCAGCTTCTTGCCGAGACGACTATTAATATCAAGAAAAATCACAGTATCACTCTGATGCCTGCTATCGATTTTTTGATGGCAAGTTTGGATTTGACACCCAAGGATTTAGATCGAATCGTAGTGGCAGAGGGGCCAGGTAGCTACACAGGTTTACGAATCGCAGTAGCGACTGCCAAGACTTTGGCTCATACTCTGAACATCGAGTTAGTTGGCATGTCTAGCCTCTTGGCACTGGTGCCACATCAGCAAGAAGGATTCTTCGTTCCCTTGATGGATGCGCGTCGCAATAATGTTTATGCAGGATTTTATGAAAATGCCCAACCAGTTTTTCCAGAAGCGCACCTATCTTTTGAAGAGGTGTTAGAAAAAGTCAAGGATGCTGAGCAGGTAACCTTTGTTGGAGAAGTTGGAGCCTTTGTGGATCAAATCCAAGAACAACTGCCACAGGCTAATTACCAAGAAACCTTGCCAAATGCAGCCAATCTAGCTCTTTGGGCTTGGGACAAGGAAGCAGACTCCTTGCATGATTTTGTGCCCAATTACCTCAAGCGTGTCGAAGCTGAGGAAAACTGGCTTAAGAATCACACCGAGTCTGGAGAGTCTTACATTAAACGCCTATGATAGAGATCAAACGAATCCAACAGCGACCTGACTTGGCCCAAGCCATCTACGCTGTTATGGTAGATGTGTATCTAGTCAGTCCTTGGACTCTGGAACAAATCCAAGCAGACCTGTCTCAAGATCAGACTTGGTATGCATTGGCTTACGAAGGGACAGAGGTAATTGGATTTTTAGCTGTTCAGGAGAATATCTTTGAAGCAGAAGTCCTGCAAATCGCTGTCAAAGAAGCCTATCAGGGTCAGGGGATTGCGTCAGCCTTGTTTGCAATATTACCGATAGACAAGGAGATTTTTCTCGAAGTTAGAAAGTCTAACCACCGAGCGCAAGCATTTTACAAGAAAGAAAAGATGGCAGTCATCGCTGAGCGAAAGGATTACTACCATGATCCAGTCGAGGATGCCATTATCATGAAGAGAGAAATAGATGAAGGATAGATATATTTTAGCATTTGAAACATCCTGTGATGAGACCAGTGTCGCTGTCTTAAAAAACGATGATGAGCTCTTGTCCAATGTCATTGCTAGTCAAATTGAGAGTCACAAACGTTTTGGTGGCGTAGTACCAGAAGTAGCCAGTCGTCACCATGTCGAGGTCATTACAGCCTGTATCGAGGAGGCATTGGCAGAAGCAGGAATTACCGAAGAGGACGTGACAGCTGTTGCGGTTACCTACGGACCAGGCTTGGTCGGAGCCTTGCTAGTTGGTTTGTCAGCTGCCAAGGCCTTTGCTTGGGCTCACGGACTTCCACTGATTCCCGTTAACCACATGGCTGGTCACTCATGGCAGCTCAAAGCGTTGAGACTTTGGAGTTCCCCTTACTAGCCCTTTTAGTCAGTGGCGGACATACAGAGTTGGTCTATGTTTCTGAGGCTGGTGATTACAAGATCGTTGGTGAAACTCGAGATGATGCGGTTGGCGAGGCCTATGATAAGGTCGGCCGTGTTATGGGTTTGACCTATCCAGCAGGTCGTGAGATCGACGAGTTGGCCCATCAAGGTCAGGATGTGTATGATTTTCCACGTGCCATGATCAAGGAGGACAATCTGGAGTTTTCATTCTCAGGGTTGAAGTCTGCTTTTATCAATCTTCACCACAATGCCGAGCAAAAGGGAGAAAGTTTGTCCAAGGAAGATTTATCTGCTTCTTTCCAAGCAACAGTCATGGATATTCTCATGGCAAAAACCAAGAAGGCCTTGGAGAAATATCCTGTTAAAACCCTAGTCGTGGCTGGTGGTGTGGCTGCCAATAAAGGTCTTAGAGAACGTTTGGCAGCTGAAATCACAGATGTCAAGGTCATCATTCCGCCTCTGCGTCTCTGCGGAGACAATGCAGGTATGATTGCCTATGCCAGTGTTAGCGAGTGGAACAAAGAAAACTTTGCAGGCTTAGACCTCAATGCCAAACCCAGCCTCGCTTTTGATACTATGGAATAAAAAGTCAGCTTGAAGCTGGCTTTTTTGCTAAAATATTTTATAATATGTTAAAAAAGTAAAAAGTTTTTACGAATAGAATAGTAAAGGGAATTTTTAAAAGGGAGTTTGGTAATGATTGAAAAACAGGAATTAGGAGAATTTTACAAGGAATTGCGCCTGGCAAGAAAGCTCAAGCAGTCAGATGTGGCTTGTGCTGGACTAACAGCCTCTCAGCTATCCAAGTTTGAGTTAGGGCAGTCTATGCTGTCTGCGGATAAGCTGATCCTAGCTATTCAAGGGATAAATGTGACCTTTGATGAATTTGGGCACAAGCTCAACAATTACCAAGAATCTCCACATATGCGAATTGGTAGAAGGATTGTGGATCGCTTGCCCATCAAGATATAGCTGGCTTAGAACAATTGTTGAAAGAAATTGAGCAAGAACAGATGGCGCAGACTTATCGCCGTTTGAACTCTATTGTGATTAAAGATGCTATCCATTCACTAGATAAAAGCTATCCGCTAGCAGAGGAGGATAGCGAGTTTTTGACCACCTATCTCTATGCTATCGAGTCTTGGACCTGGTTTGAACTCTATATTTTTTGCAATACCATGCCTTTTTTGAGCAATCAAGATCTGATCTTTTTATCAACCTCCTTACTCGAAAAATCTAAGGAATTTAAAGAATTGGCACACAATAGACTGTATATGAAAAGTGGCTTTCTAAATATCATCTCAGAGCTTATGGAGCGTAAACTTTTCTCCTACATCCCAATCTTTGAGTCCGAGTTGGAGAGTATGCTTCGTCCCTATGATGTCTTTGAGAAAGTATCATGGCAATTTTTAAAGAAATTGAGTGTTTTCCTTCAAACCAAGGGAAGCAATCAAAAAGAGATTGAACACTTTATCCAATCTCTGCAAGTATTAGAAAATCCACAATTAACAGCCCTTTTTGAATTACGCTTCCAGCAATATAAAGAACTTATAGATTAGTTAGAAATCGCAAATGTGAAATTCCTATCAGAAAAAATGTCAAATATGCGATTTTTTAAAATATAGAATTTTTCGTGTTATACTGTCTTCATTCCATGGTATAGGAGAAAAAAGAATGAAAAAGATCATCTCACGCTACTACTTGTTTGTAGCTATTCTACTTATCATTGCGGACCAGTTCTTCATTCGTCTGGTTTTACACAGCGACTTTGCTGCTGGTCTATCTGATTTTAGCTATTACTTTTCGGATATGATGTTAAATTTTCTTGTAGTTTTGCTTGCTCTTGTTGCCATGATTTGGTCAGGAAAATGGCAACAAATCAATAGCAGAAAATTTAAAGTGTCCTATCTTTTCTATTTCTTTTTAGCTCTTCTAGCTTTTTTTGTTTGGAATTTCGTTACCTTTTTTATTTTCCCGTCCACCCAAAATGAAATTTCTTATCAACTGGATCTTCCTACTTTTACAGGTCCTACTGCATTTTTGATGTATTTTTTCTATCCAGTGATTGCAGGTCCCATTTTTGAAGAGATGATCTATCGTGGATTGGTGATGACCGCTTTGGAAAAAGGGAAGAAATGGGGACTGGATGTGCTTGGTTCGGCTGCTTTATTTGGAATTCTGCATATCAGTAGTCATGGTTGGGTCTTGACAGACTTTTTCGTATATATGGGTGGTGGTCTAATAATGGCAGTCTTTTTTAGAGTGACAAAGTCTATTTATTGGCCTATTGGACTGCATATAGTTGATAATGCCATTGCTCAAATTCTGCCTTTGTTGTTTTAGAGGATTTTAAGAGTCATAAATCAAGGGAAAAGTCCTAATTGCGGTGCTTTTGATTGGATAAAAGGGATTTGGGTAAGTTTAGCTGGAAGATGGTGTAACTAAAACTTAAAAGGATCAACGATGAAAAGGATCGTTGTTAGTTTATTGGTATTTGGGTACTAAATCTAAAATAGTTTATAAGTTGCATCATGAGACTGGATTGCCAGTCTTTTTCTGTTCTGGTCAGTCAGCAAACTTTTTCTCCTCTTTGATTGTGTTATAATAGTCCTCATTGTGACTGTTGATAAGCAGTCGATTGCTGAAACACTGGTAAGGAGTTTTATGAAAGAAAAAGGATTTTGGGAGGGTGTGCAGGCTGCGGTACCGACGGCTTTGGGCTATGTCAGTATTGGCCTTGCTTGTGGCATTATCGGTTCACCCTATGTGACACCAGTAGAAATGGGTTTGATGAGTCTCTTTGTTTATGCTGGGAGTGCTCAGTTTGCCATGATAGCCTTGATAGCAGTTCAAGCACCTGTGGCAGCCATTGCCATGACGGTCTTTTTGATTAATCTGCGTCTCTTCTTGCTAAGTTTGCATGCGTCGACTTATTTCCGTCATACCAGTCTTTGGCAAAACATCGGTATGTCTAGCCTCTTGACTGATGAGACCTATGGCGTTTTGATGGGCGAGTTGGTGCATACGGATAAGGTTAACCCCATGTGGATGCACGGGAACAACCTTAACAGCTATGTAGCTTGGTTTGTCGGAACTGTAGTCGGAACTGCTCTAGGAGGACTTCTACCAAATCCAGAAATTTTTGGCTTAGATTTTGCCCTAGTGGGGATGTTTATTGGAATTTTTACTTCCCAGTTTCAGATTATGCAAAAACGGATTCCTTTGCGCAATCTCTTCATAATTTTAGCAGTTGTAGCTGTATCTTTCTTTTTGCTCTTGACGGTGGTATCTCAGTCATTAGCTGTCTTGTTTGCGACCTTGCTAGGTTGTACCATGGGGGTGGTCTTGGATGGTCAGTAAGTATATTTTAATGGCAATCGTCTTTTCTGGTTTGGTGACTTGGATTCCAAGAATGATTCCTTTCATCCTTGCTAAGTATAAGGGTTTGCCACCTATTGTCGAGCGCTTTTTGAAATTTCTACCAGTTTCTATTATCTTTGCCTTGATTCTTTCAAGTGTGGTGACAGGAAAAGTTGGAAGTTTCCCGCAGATAAAGTGGTTAGACTTTTTAGCAGTCTTTCCGACAGCCCTTGTAGCCTTTCGCTATCGCAATCTGGTAGGGACTGTTCTCTTTGGGGTGGTCTTGATAGCAGTCCTACGTTTGGTCTTTTAATCAGCCATAAAGAAAACCTATCACAAATATAGAAATCATATAATAGCGTAATTCCTTTTTTTCTGTTAAGATAAGATTGTATTCTATTTTGGAGGAAATATCATGAAAAAAATCGTTAAGTATTCATCACTTGCTGCCCTAGGGCTTGTAGCCGCAGGTGTATTGGCAGCTTGCTCAGGTGGTGAAAAGAAAGAGGCAGCATCTGGTGATGCAACAACTGCTAAGAAAGAAATCATCGTAGCAACTAACGGATCACCAAAACCATTTATCTATGAAGAAAATGGTGAATTGACTGGTTACGAGATTGAAGTCGTTCGCGCTATCTTTAAAGATTCTGACAAGTATGATGTCAAGTTTGAAAAGACAGAATGGTCAGGTGTCTTTGCAGGACTTGATGCTGACCGCTACAATATGGCTGTCAACAATCTTAGTTATACTAAAGAACGTGCGGATAAATATCTCTATGCAGCACCAATTGCCCAAAATCCTAGTGTCCTTGTAGTGAAGAAAGACGACGACAGTATCAAGTCTCTCGATGATATCGGTGGAAAATCGACTGAAGTCGTTCAAGGAACAACATCAGCTAAACAATTGGAAGAATACAACAAACAACACGCAGATAACCCAACTGTCCTTAACTACACAAAAGCTGACTTCCAACAAATCATGGGACGTTTGAGCGACGGACAATTCGACTACAAGATTTTTGATAAAATCGGTGTAGAGACTGTTATTAAAAACCAAGGTTTGGATAACTTGAAAGTCATCGAACTTCCAAGCGACCAACAACCTTACGTTTACCCACTTCTTGCCAAAGGTCAAGATGAATTGAAATCATTTGTTGACAAACGCATCCAAGAACTCTACAAAGACGGAACTCTTGAAAAATTATCTCAACAATTCTTTGGTGGTTCTTACCTCCCAGCAGAAGCTGATATTAAATAAGTTTGTAAATCATCCATTCTCTCGTAGGTGGATGATTTTGTCCACTTTGACTATATAGTTTTAAACTATAGGCCTGCCTATCTAATAACAATTTGCTAAATCAAATAAAGTATGAGATACTATTACAGTATTATTTTTAAAGGAGAACGAATCATGAAAATCAAAAAATGGTTAGGTGTAGCAGCTATCGCTACAGTAGCAGGCCTTGCACTTGCAGCTTGCGGAAATTCAGACAAGAAAGCAGACAATGCAACTACAGTTAAAATTGCGACTGTTAACCGTAGCGGTTCAGAAGAGGCACGCTGGGACAAAGTTCAAGAATTGGTTGAAAAGACGGAATTAAATTGGAATTCACAGAGTTTACAGACTACTCACAACCAAACAAAGCAACTGCTGATGGTGAAGTAGACTTGAACGCTTTCCAACACTATAACTTCTTGAACAACTGGAACAAAGAAAACGGTAAAGATCTTGTAGCGATTGCAGATACTTATATCTCACCAATCCGCCTTTACTCAGGTAAAAACGGAGAAGAAAACAAGTACACTAAAGTAGAAGACATCCCAGCAAACGGAGAAATCGCTGTACCTAACGATGCTACTAACGAAAGTCGTGCTCTTTACCTTCTTCAATCAGCTGGTTTGATCAAATTGGACGTTTCAGGAACTGCGCTTGCGACAATCGCAAACATCACAGAAAATCCAAAGAACTTGAAAATCACTGAATTAGACGCAAGTCAAACAGCTCGTTCATTGTCATCCGTTGATGCGGCTGTTGTCAACAACACTTTTGTTACAGAAGCAAAATTGGACTACAAGAAAGCACTCTTTAAAGAGCAAGCTGACGAAAACTCAAAACAATGGTACAACATCATCGTTGCGAAAAAAGATTGGGAATCATCACCTAAAGCTGATGCAATCAAGAAAATTATCGCAGCTTACCACACTGATGAAGTGAAAAAAGTTATCGAAGAAACTTCAGACGGCTTGGATCAACCAGTTTGGTAATAAACACAGGGAGGTGGGAGAGATTTTTCCACCTCTTGCTTTTATATAGAGACTAAAGAAAAGGAATATCCACTTGTATTGATTCCAAAGGTACAAGTCCTAGTAGAAAGGTAGAGAGAAAATGGTTTTCCCTAGCCAAGAAGAACAAATTGAAAAGTTTGAAAAGGATCATGTAGCGCAACATTACTTTGAAGTTTTGCGTACCCTGATTTCTAAAAAGTCAGTCTTTGCCCAACAAGTCGGCCTTAAAGAGGTGGCTCGTTATCTAGGCGAGATCTTCAAGCGTGTAGGTGCAGAGGTCGAGATTGATGAGAGTTATACGGCACCTTTTGTCATGGCGCATTTTAAAAGTTCACGCCCAAATGCCAAGACTATCATTTTCTACAACCACTATGATACGGTACCTGCGGATGGCGACCAAGTCTGGACACAGGATCCGTTTACGCTTTCTGTGCGTGATGGCATCATGTATGGACGCGGGGTTGATGATGATAAAGGGCATATCACAGCTCGTTTGAGTGCTTTGAGAAAATACATGCAACATCATGATGATCTGCCTGTCAATATCAGCTTCATCATGGAAGGAGCTGAAGAGTCTGCCTCTATGGACTTAGATAAATATCTAGAAAAACATGCAGATAAACTCCGTGGTGCAGATTTATTGGTCTGGGAGCAAGGGACCAAGAATGCCTTGGAACAACTAGAAATCTCTGGCGGCAATAAGGGTATTGTGACCTTTGATGCCAAGGTCAAGAGTGCCGATGTGGATATCCACTCCAGCTATGGTGGTATTGTGGAGTCAGCTCCATGGTATCTCATCCAAGCATTGACTAGTTTGCGAGCTGCAGATGGGCGTATCTTAGTTGAAGGATTATACGATGATGTGCAGGAGCCGAATGAACGTGAGTTGGCCTTGGTTGAAACCTATGCTCAACGCAATCCAGAGGAAATCAGCCAGATTTATGGCTTGGAATTGCCACTTTTACAAGAGGAGCGTACAGCCTTTCTAAAACGTTTCTTTTTTGAACCAGCCCTTAATATCGAAGGGATTCAGTCAGGCTACCAAGGGCAAGGGGTTAAAACGATTTTGCCAGCAGAAGCTAGTGCCAAGCTAGAAGTTCGTTTGGTTCCTGACTTAGAACCACATGATGTTTTGGATAAAATCCGGAAACAACTAGACAAAAACGGCTTTGATAAGGTAGAATTGTACTATACCTTGGGTGAGATGAGCTATCGGAGCGATATGAGTGCGCCAGCCATTCTCAATGTGATCGAGTTGGCCAAGAAATTCTATCCACAGGGCGTTTCAGTCTTGCCGACTACAGCTGGGACAGGACCTATGCATACGGTCTTTAATACCTTAGAAGTACCCATGGTTGCCTTTGGACTTGGAAATGCTAATAGCCGAGACCATGGTGGAGATGAAAATGTGCGAATCGCCGATTATTATACCCATATTGAATTAGTAGAGGAGCTGATTAGAAGCTATGAGTAGAGATATTATTAAGTTAGATCAGATCGATGTGACTTTTCACCAAAAGAAAAGAACCATTACAGCGGTCAAGGATGTGACTATTCACATTCAAGAAGGGGATATCTACGGAATCGTTGGATATTCTGGAGCAGGGAAATCAACCTTAGTTCGTGTTATTAACCTCTTACAAAAGCCATCTGCAGGCAAAATTACCATTGACGACGATGTGATTTTTGATGGCAAGGTGACCTTGACGGCCGAGCAGTTGCGTCGTAAACGTCAGGATATCGGGATGATTTTCCAGCATTTCAACCTGATGAGCCAGAAGACAGCAGAGGAGAATGTAGCCTTTGCCCTCAAGCACTCTGGTCTCAGCAAGGAAGAAAAGAAGGCTAAAGTAGCTAAACTGCTTGACTTGGTTGGTCTTGCGGACCGTGCCGAAAACTACCCTTCACAGCTTTCTGGAGGTCAAAAACAACGTGTGGCTATTGCGCGTGCTTTGGCCAATGATCCAAAAATCTTGATTTCAGATGAATCAACTTCTGCCCTTGACCCTAAGACAACCAAGCAGATTTGGCCTTGCTGCAAGATTTGAACCAAAAACTAGGTTTGACCGTTGTCTTGATTACACACGAGATGCAGATTGTCAAAGACATTGCTAACCGTGTAGCCGTTATGCAAGACGGTCGCTTGATTGAAGAAGGTAGCGTTCTTGAAATCTTCTCAGACCCTAAACAACCTTTGACTCAAGACTTTATTTCAACAGCTACAGGTATTGACGAAGCCATGGTCAAAATAGAGAAGCAAGAAATCGTGGAACACCTATCTGAAAACAGTCTCTTGGTACAACTCAAGTATGCAGGAGCTTCTACAGATGAGCCACTTTTAAATGAATTGTATAAGCACTACCAAGTAACAGCAAATATTCTCTATGGAAACATCGAAATTTTGGATGGTACTCCTGTTGGTGAGCTTGTGGTTGTCTTGTCAGGGGAAAAAGAAGCCTTGGCAAGCGCTCAAGAGGCCATCCGTCAGGCTGGTGTGCAACTAAAAGTATTGAAGGGAGGACAGTAAGATGGCAGAATTAATTAAATCATACTTACCAAACGTCTATAAGATGGGCTGGTCTGGTCAAGCTGGCTGGGGAACAGCTATCTACTTGACTCTTTATATGACGGTTCTTTCCTTTATCATCGGAGGTTTCCTAGGACTGGTTGCAGGGCTTTTCCTTGTCTTGACAGCTCCAGGTGGGGTCTTGGAAATAAAGTTGTTTTCTGGATTTTGGATAAGATTACCTCTATTTTCCGTGCGGTACCATTTATCATTCTCTTGGCAGTCTTATCACCCTTCTCTCATCTAATCGTAGGAACAAGCATTGGTCCAAATGCGGCTATCGTACCGCTATCTTTTGCAGTCTTTGCCTTCTTTGCCCGTCAAGTACAGGTGGTATTGGCTGAGCTAGATGGTGGTGTCATTGAGGCAGCTCAAGCTAGTGGAGCGACCTTCTGGGATATCGTAGGTGTTTACCTATCAGAAGGACTTCCAGATTTAATCCGTGTGACGACTGTAACCTTGATTTCACTAGTCGGTGAAACAGCCATGGCGGGAGCGGTCGGAGCAGGTGGTATTGGTAACGTAGCTATCGCTTATGGATTTAACCGTTACAATCATGATGTGACTATTCTTGCGACTCTCATCATTATCTTGATTATCTTTACGATTCAGTTCTTGGGAGACTTCTTGACCAAGAAATTAAGTCATAAATAAAAAAAGAGCCAGCTGAGCTCTCAGATTGAAGAAAAAAAGTTCGTTGTGGACAATTTTCTTCAATCTTTTTCTATTATTAGAGAAAAATAAAAAAACTCTTATACTCTTCGAAAAATCACTCAAACCACGTCAACGTCGCCTTGCCGTACTCAAGTACAGCCTGCGGCTAGTTTCCTAGTTTGATCTTTGATTTTCATTGAGTATAAAAATAGCATTATATCTGCATTTTTAAGAGTTTTCAAGATGTAGTAACCAAGCTCCTTTAATTACCGAAAGGGTTTGTCTACCTACTGAGAGCCGTGTGGCTCTTTTTCTATCACATTTTATCTGCGAATTTCTTACTAAGTGCTTGTCCAATCAGGGCACCAAGTAAAGCGCCGATGAGAACACTTGTGATAAAGAGGAGGATATTAGCAGGATTCGGTGCAACCATAATGCGATCGATATAGTCCTGGGATTTTCCACGAGCGACTAGAGTTGCGATATAGGCTTGAGGGGTCAACCACATGAGTAGAATGGGACCAGTAGTACCAAAAGCAAAAACTAGGAAGGAAAGAAGGTTCTTGACCTTATCTTTGTAGTGGCCTAGGTGAGCGATGCCATCTGCTGCAAGACCGCAGATAATTCCTGGCAGAAAAGCCCCAGCACCATGCTTGCTTCCGAGGAAAAATAGAGAAATTACAAGTCCAATCGTAGTAATCGCTCCAAAACGAGGCACTTTTGCTAAAAGGATCATATAGACGCTACCACCCACAAGAGCAGAAAAGGCAGGGGCGTAAAACATATTTCCAGTGTGGTCGACAAGGTTCCCTAGTAGAACCCCCACTCCGATACAGAGAAAGTAGACAAGAGCAGCTACAAGGGTTGTCAAGATATTCTTTTTCATAAGTTCTCCTTCGTATATCTGATGTTATTCATTGTATCATGCCTGGCTCGGATTGTAAATGCTGACTTGGAACTAGTATTTATTAGGAAATGTGGTAAAATAGGAAAAAATAAAAGACGAGTGGTAAGAGTATGAAGAATTTAGGAAAAGTTTTTAAAGAGTTAAGGGAGTCCAGAAAAATCTCCTTGAGAAAAGCAACAGGTGGACGCTTTTCAGCATCCTTATTGTCGCGTTTTGAAAATGGTCAAAGTGAAATATCTGCTCCAAAGTTAATCACAGCTTTGGAGAATATTCATGCGAGTATGGAAGAATTGTTATTTTTGGCGAGAGGTTTTCATCAGGATGCCTATTCTGAATTTAGAAACAGAATAGTCGAGGCTATCGACCCTCAAGATTTGACATCCTTGCGCACTATCTACCAGAGAGAATATCAACAACTTCCTTTTTCAAAGGATAAACAGCAACACATTCTCAATGCTATTTTGATAAAATCCTATATGAAAGCTATTGATGAGGCGGTTACATTGACCTCTGAGGAAGAAAGAGTCCTACATGATTATCTATTTTCTGTTGAAATTTGGGGGCTCTATGAACTTTCGTTCTTTTCTTCCTGCTCTCCTCTTTTATCAGTTCAGCTTTTGACAAAGTATACTCGGGAAATGTTGCGGAAGTCAGATTTCTTGCAAGGAGTTGGGAAAAATCGGAATATGATGCACACCTTGCTCCTCAATGGTTTTATGGCCTGTATTGAAGTTGATGATTTTACCAATGCCCTTTATTTCAAAAAACAAATTGAAAAGAACTTCTTTGAAGAAAATGAAACCTATTTTCGAATAGTCTACCTATGGGCAGAAGGTTTGCTTGATAGTAAGCAAGGAAGAGTGGAGGAAGGACAGAGAAAGATGGAGGACGCTATCCGTATTTTTGAGATGATCGGTTGTCGCAAATCTGCAGACTATTATAGAAGTGCCATGGAGTGTTGAATATTTGCAACTAAGCAAATTAAATTGAAACGATAGGACTGTGAAGATAATTATTAGTAGTAGAAAATTCCAGCGTTTTCGTTATTCGTTTAATCTGTTGCATATATTCAAAAAAGTATTCTCGAGGGATTCTTGATGCTATACTAGAACTACCATAAAAGTAGAATGTGAGAAAGAAAGGAATCTATATGAAACTATTACTAAGAAATCAAGCATACAGAGTTTTGAGTTTATCACGATTTTTCAATGCTTTTGGAGCTTCCATTTTTAATTTAGTATTTGTGGTCTATGCCTCGACTTTGCCAGAGGCTTCTGTTGCCGTTGCCATGGCGAATGTTGTGATGATGCTTCCAACTCTTTTTACAGTTTTTGTGGGAATTCGGGCAGATTATACCAAGGACAAGGTCAAATGGATGACCTATGTCGGTTTATTTCAGGCGGTTTTATTTTTTCTAGCAGCCCTAGTTGTTCAGCAAGCTAGTTTCTTTGCCTTTTCGACCCTTTGTCTCATCAATGTCATTAGTGATGTAGCCAGTGATTTTGCTGGGGGCTTGCGAATGCCTCTCGTTAAAGAAAAAGTAGCAGAGTCAGATTTGATGGAGGCCTATTCCTTTTCGCAGTTTATTACCTACATCTCTGCGATTGGCGGGCAGGCTTTCGGAGTTTGGCTATTAGGGGTGTCGACACAGAACTTTTCGCTCGTAGCTGGAATCAATGCCATATTTTTCCTAGTGTCAGCTCTCATTCTCTTTTTAGGAAGGGCTGAATTAAGCTTATCAACTCCACTTGTTGATAGTAAATCACTGAAAAATGAGAAACTTTCTATCAAAGATCAGTTTTTAATGATTTACCGAAACTTACGTCTCGTTTTTCTTAAAAGTGGACATAAAAACTTTGGTTTTATGCTCTTTGCTATCTTGATTATCAATGCTTTGGGTGGTGCCTTAGGTGGGATCTATAACATCTTCCTTTTAAATCATTCCTTACTGAATTTTTCCTACAAGGATGCATTGTTTATCTTACAATTGATTACCTTATTAGCAGTTATCATCAGTAGTCTTACGGGAAATGACTATTTTGGGAAGCAATCTTTGCCTAAATTGATGATGTGGGTTACATTAGGAGCCAGTCTAGTTGGTCTATCTAATTTGTTAAACCAAGTCTTGCTCGGGATGCTTTTCGTCTTTTTTACCATGTATATCTCTGGTAAAATTTCCCCTAAAATTAGTGCCATGTTGCTGAAAAATCTCGCTCCAGAGGTTCTCTCTCGTACCAGTAATTTTTTAGGTTTGTTGTTTACTCTATCTATACCAGTGGGGACGGCCTGTTTTTCACTGGTGGCAGTATGGGATATACAGCTAACATGGGCTCTGTTTGTTGGTCTTTCCTTGCTTGCGATTCTCCTAGCTAGTCTTAACCTCAAAAATGAAATTTAGGTGTTAGTCTTCTTTTCACACTGTCGCTATCCCTTCATTTATGGTAAAATAGGACTATTAAGTTATAAAGAGGATTCCCTATGAAATTACAAAAACCAAAAGGAACGCAGGATATTTTACCTGCTGAGTCTGCCAAATGGCAGTATGTTGAAGGCTTTGCGCGTGAAATCTTCAAACGCTACAACTACGCAGAAGTACGTACCCCAATATTTGAGCACTACGAAGTCATCAGTCGTTCTGTTGGAGACACAACTGATATCGTAACAAAGGAAATGTACGATTTTTACGACAAGGGAGACCGTCATATTACCCTCCGTCCAGAAGGAACTGCTCCAGTCGTTCGTTCTTATGTGGAAAACAAACTCTTTGCACCAGAAGTTCAAACCAAGTAAGTTCTACTACATGGGGCCAATGTTCCGCTATGAGCGCCCACAAGCAGGTCGTTTACGCCAATTCCACCAGATTGGTGTAGAGTGCTTTGGCTCTAGCAATCCAGCTACCGATGTGGAAACTATCGCTATGGCAGCCCACTTCTTGAAAGAAATTGGCATCCAAGGTGTTAAACTGCACCTCAACACCCTTGGAAATCCTGAGAGCCGTGCGGCCTACCGTCAGGCCTTGATTGACTACTTGACTCCGCTCAAAGATAGTTTGTCTAAGGATAGCCAACGTCGCTTGGAGGAAAATCCTCTCCGTGTCTTGGACTCGAAGGAAAAAGAAGACAAGGTGGCAGTGGAGAATGCACCATCTATCTTGGATTACCTGGATGAAGAAAGCCAAGCTCACTTTGATGCTGTTCGTCAGATGTTGGAAAATCTCGGAGTAGCCTATATCATCGATACCAATATGGTACGTGGTCTGGACTACTATAACCACACGATTTTTGAGTTTATCACAGAAATCGAGGGCAATGAATTGACAGTCTGTGCAGGTGGCCGCTATGATGGCTTAGTTGCTTACTTCGGTGGTCCTGAGACTGCTGGATTTGGTTTTGGACTTGGTGTTGAGCGTCTTCTTTTGGTCCTTGAAAAACAAGGGGTTACCCTTCCTATCGAAAATGCCCTAGATGTCTATATCGCAGTCTTGGGAGAAGGAGCAAATGTTAAGGCCTTGGAGTTGGTACAGGCACTTCGTCAGCAAGGCTTCAAAGCCGAGCGTGATTACCTCAACCGCAAGCTTAAAGCTCAGTTTAAGTCAGCTGATGTTTTTGCGGCTAAGGCCCTCATCACTCTTGGAGAGAGCGAGGTCGAAAGTGGACAAGTGACAGTTAAGAATAACCAAACTCGAGAAGAAGTTCAAGTTTCACTTGACGCTATCAGTCAAAACTTCTCAGAAATCTTTGAAAAACTAGGATTTTAATAACAGATAAACTGGTCAGAAAACTACTCTGACCTTTTTCTTTTGCAAAATGACAAAAATCTTAAACTTTTTGACAAATATACTTGTCAAAAATAAAAAGATATGTTACAATGAAATCAAGATAAGAGAAAAGGAGAAAGGAATGCTAAAAAATCGTCTAAAGAGCTTCGGGCTCGCGATGGCCTTAATCAAACTGAACTGGCCAAGCTAGCAGGCGTGTCCAGGCAGACCATTAGTCTACTGGAGCGAGATGAGTACACGCCATCCATCGTCATTGCCCTGAAGATTGCTCAGATATTCCATGAGCCTGTCGAGTCAGTCTTTCGCTTGGAGGAGGATGAATGATGAACAAGTATAGAGTGGTTTATTATCTATGTATAGTTGTGTTTATCGTTAATCTTTTGGCTATGATTGGAACCCTATTTGGTTGGTTTACTATCGTTGAAAGTAAATATCTCTTCTGGATAAATTTAGTTCTACTATTGGTCTTTAGATGGGTAGAGAGAAAGATAAAATTTAAAGAGATCGTAAAAGGAGAAAAATTATGAAAGAATTTTTAGCAGGTTTTCAAGTAGATACTGAGAACAAAGAACTTGCAGGTGTCTGTGCAGGTCTAGGAAATTATTTTAATATCCAGACCAACGTCGTTCGTTTGGTGACAGTCTTCTTGTTTCTTTCTTCGACGGAGTTCGGGATTATAACAGTGACTCTCTATGCTTATCTAGCAGGTTGGCTTGGCAATGAACCTTTGGGAGATGGAGCGAAAAAAGCAAGAAATCAAGCTATTCTCTTACTTGTTGTTTGTTTGATTTTGGTATCACTTGGGACAGAAGGCTTGACAGCTATTTATGAATCAGGGAAAGCCTTTGGTCAATGGTTGTCTGGCTTGTTTTAGAAAGAGGTTGAAATATGGAAAAGAAACATATCATTTTTTTGCACTGAAGATTTTTCTTGCAAGTGCTTTATTAGGAATATTTGCTGGTTTCCTTGATCTTAATCCTTTAGGTATCACTCAAGCTCAAGTAGTCGTTGCATTGAAATCATTCTTTCTTGGTTTAGGGATGCTTACGGTGATTCTAACCTTTTATTTCACTAGAAAAAGCCATCAGGCCTATCAGAGTTATCAAAGAGAAGAGGAGGACGAAGAAAACGAACAAGACTACCTTGCCACGTATCGCTTCTTAGATTATGCTTCAGTAGCTTGGAATGTTTGCCAAATTTGTATGCTATCCTGTCTACTTTTAGGTTTGGGAGGTTTAGGCCTATCAGCAACATCCTTACTTTTGCTGGTTGTAGGTATCTGGTCGGGTGTTTACTGTCTCAAAATCACCAGCAAGATTCGTAACTACAAACTTTCTATTACGGCGACTCCCAAGGAAGTTTTGGACTACCTTGACACTTATGATGAGGGAGAAAAACAGGCTGAGATGGAAGAAGCTTACTTGATCTTGTTCAAGGTTAATCAGCTCCTCATTCCTGGTATCTATGTTGTCTTAGTAGTTTTATCTGTGGTATTGGGACAAGTACAGTTGGTGGCTCTACTCGTGGCAGTTGTCATCCATATGTACATGAATGTGGCACAATTGCGCAAAACAAAACGTTATTTCAAATAGGAGAATATTATGAAAACACTTAAAAACATTGGCTGGTATAGCCTTACTTTCTTATCATTTATTATGATCTATAGTTTTATTCAGGGCGTAGGTTTAGTGGCTATGAAAATGGGTGCGCCTGAATATGTTGCTGTCCCAATTTATGTCTTATTGGCAGGAATTTTCACCTTCGTTACCTACAAGTGGTATAAGACAGGAACTGTTACAATAGAAAAAACAGCCCTTAACAAATACATCTGGTTGCCTGCCTTGGTATTGGTTTTTGTCATAGCAGCACAAAATTTCTTACCAAATGATCCATCAGTCAATCAACAGATGTTAGAACAAATGACTCATAATCAACCTCTTTTCTCTTTCTTTATGATAGTGGTCTTTGCGCCTCTGACAGAAGAATTGACCTTTAGAGGAATGTTAGCCCGCTATGTCTTTCCTCAACAAGATAACGTCAAGCAGACAGTTCTCTTTCTTCTTGTAAGCACCATCATTTTTGCACTTGTTCATTTCCCTGGGACTCCTCAACAGTTCCTAGTGTATGGTTCCCTAGGTTTGAGCTTGGGCTTAGCTTATGTCAGCAAAGGTGGTTTGGCATACAGCATTGCTTTTACATGCTTTTAAATAATTTAATCGGATTTTTAATGATTCTCATGCTATAATAGATTCAGGAGGAAGTCATGAAACGAGTGATATTATTAGCAGTGATTCAGGCAGTTGTTCTCTTCTTCATTATTGGAGCGCTTGCCTATGCTTTAAAAGGGGATTTCTTTTATAACCATCTAGCAGTTATCTTTGCACCAATCGCAGGTATTATGCGATTTGCGACAGCCTATGCAACGGAGATTGTTCTCCCCTAAAAAGGCTGCAGAGATTGCTGAAAAGCGTAAAAAATAAAGAAATACCAAGTAAAATAAGATCCAGCGAATGACTTTGCTGGATTTTTTCATTTATAAGAGGATTCTTCTCAACTTTTCTGATGATTTTCATGAAGAGCCTGCGCTTTTATGGTAAAATAGTAACAGAATAAAAGAGGAGATAAAACATGAAACGTAGTATGTATGCTGGTCGTGTTCGTGAGGAGCACATCGGACAAGAAATTACCTTGAAAGGCTGGGTTGCCCGTCGTCGTGACCTAGGGAGTTTGATCTTTATCGACCTGCGTGACCGTGAAGGAATCATGCAGTTGGTTATCAACCCAGAAAAAGTATCTGCAGAGGTAATGGCAACAGCTGAAAGCCTTCGTAGTGAATTTGTCATCGAGGTGACTGGTCAAGTTGCAGCACGTGAGCAGGCAAATGATAAACTGGCGACTGGAGCGGTTGAACTGAATGTAACGGCTCTTTCTGTACTTAACACAGCCAAAACAACACCATTTGAAATCAAGGATGGCATTGAAGCGAACGATGATACGCGTCTACGTTACCGTTACCTTGACCTTCGTCGTCCAGAGATGTTGGAAAATCTTAAACTTCGTGCCAAGGTAACACATTCTATCCGTAACTACTTGGATGAGTTGGAATTTATCGACGTAGAAACACCATTCCTTTCTAAGTCAACACCAGAAGGGGCGCGCGACTATTTGGTGCCATCTCGTGTTAATAAAGGGCATTTTTACGCCCTTCCTCAAAGTCCGCAGATCACAAACAGTTGTTGATGAATGCTGGATTTGACCGTTACTACCAAATCGTCAAATGTTTCCGCGATGAAGATTTGCGTGGTGACCGTCAGCCTGAATTTACTCAGGTCGACTTGGAAACGTCATTCTTGACTGAGCAAGAAATCCAAGACATCACAGAAGGCTTGATTGCGCGCGTGATGAAGGAAACAAAAGGGATTGAAGTAACCCTTCCCTTCCCTCGTATGAAGTATGATGATGCTATGGCTTTTTATGGTTCTGACAAGCCTGATACTCGTTTTGAAATGTTGCTTCAAGACTTGACAGATCTTGTCAAGGGTGTAGATTTCAAAGTCTTCTCAGAAGCTCCTGCGGTTAAAGCCATTGTAGTTAAAGGTGCAGCAGACAACTACTCTCGTAAAGATATTGACAAGATGACAGAGGTAGCCAAGCAGTATGGTGCTAAAGGTCTTGCTTGGGTCAAGGTAGTTGATGGAGAATTAAATGGACCAGTTGCGAAATTCTTGACTGGTATCCAAGCAGACTTGACAACAGCTCTTGGTCTTGAAGATAAGGACTTGGTTCTCTTTGTGGCTGATACACTTGAAGTAGCTAATGCAACTCTCGGTGCCCTTCGTGGACGTATTGCTAAAGAATTAGGCTTGATTGATAACGAAAAATTTAACTTCCTCTGGGTAGTTGACTGGCCGATGTTTGAATGGTCTGAAGAAGAAGGCCGCTATATGAGTGCCCACCATCCATTTACCCTTCCTCAAGCAGAAACTACTCATGAGCTTGAAGGTGATTTGGCTAAGGTTCGTGCCATTGCCTATGATATCGTCCTAAACGGTTATGAACTTGGTGGCGGTAGCCTTCGTATCAACCAAAAAGAACTTCAAGAACGTATGTTCAAAGCTCTTGGTTTCTCAGCTGAAGAAGCCAATGACCAGTTTGGTTTCCTTTTGGAAGCCATGGACTATGGCTTCCCACCACACGGTGGTTTGGCTATCGGTCTTGACCGATTTGTCATGTTGCTCGCTGGAGAAGAAAATATTCGCGAAGTCATTGCCTTTCCTAAGAACAATAAGGCAACTGACCCAATGACGCAAGCACCATCAACAGTAGCTCTTAAACAACTAGAGGAACTTAATCTACAAGTAGAACAAGATGAAACAAACGAAACTAACTAAAAAGTGGAATCATTATCTTCGCCGCTTTGCTTATCGAGTAAAGATTTTGCGTGTTTTACAAAGTATTTCTCGAGAAAAATACGATGAAAAAATCTCAGCTTCTCTGGTATATGGTTTTCTATCAGCAGTAGCTGTCAATTTCTTTTTCCAACCAGGGCACGTTTATTCAAGTGGTGCGACAGGTTTGGCCCAGATTATATCTGCTCTAAGTAACCACTGGTTTGGGTTTCATTTCCCAATCTCAGTAGCATTTTATGCCATCAATATTCCTCTCATGATTTTGGCTTGGTATCAAATTGGACATAAGTTCACAATTTTTACCTTTATCACGGTATCTATGAGTTCGCTCTTTATCCAGTTTGTGCCGGTGGTGGTTTTAACAGAGGATCCAATCATCAATGCCCTTTTTGGTGGTGTTGTCATGGGGCTTGGAATCGGATTTGCGCTACGTCATAACATCTCCAGTGGCGGAACAGATATTGTCAGCCTAACCATTCGTAAGAAGACAGGTCGTAACGTCGGAAGTATCTCTTTCTTGGTGAACGGTACCATCATGTTGATTGCTGGAGTGACCTTTGGTTGGAAATATGCCCTTTATTCCATGATTACTATCTTTGTCTCAAGTCGTGTGACAGATGCAGTTTTCACCAAACAAAAACGCATGCAGGCCATGATTGTTACTAGCAATCCAGATGCAGTCATTGAGAAAATCCATAATAAATTGCACCGTGGAGCAACTATGATCCATGATGCTGAAGGAACTTATAACCACGAACGTAAGGCTGTTTTGATTACGGTTATCACTCGTGCGGAGTTCAATGATTTTAAACTGATCATGAAGCAAGTTGATCCAACAGCCTTTGTTTCTGTTTCAGAAAATGTTCATATCCTAGGCCGATTTGTCGAAGTCGAAAACTAATCAATTATAAAAATAGATTACAAAAAACCAACTCTAAGCAAAAGTGTTAGAGCTGGTTTTTCTTATTATGTGACTTTCAGTCCGTCTCGCTCCGTGAGGTGCGAGACAAATAAACCACCCGCTATGCGGGTGCGCGTCGAAGGTTATACCAAAAAAACTCCAAACGCGATACAATAAAGGTGTTCAAGCCAATTGTAAAGCGAAAGGAGAAAACCATGGTACAAAAGTCTCATAGTTTATCACACACAAAGTGGCACTGTAAGTATCACATTGTGTTCACCCCTAAGTATAGACGAAAAATCATTTATAATCAATATCGAAGTAGTTTGGGAGAAATATTCTACCGATTATGTAGTTATAAAGGTGCAGAGATTATCGAAGGACACTTAATGCCTGATCATGTACATATGTTAGTCAGTATTCCACCAAGGATAAGTGTTTCAAGTTTCATGGGTTATTTAAAAGGTAAAAGTGCACTCATGATGTTTGATAAACACGCCAACCTCAAGTACAAGTTTGGCAACCGGCATTTTTGGGCAGAAGGTTACTACATGAGCACAGTAGGGCTTAATGAAGCCACAATTAAGAAATATATTCAGGAGCAGGAAAAGCATGATATAGCACTAGATAAATTGAGTGTAAAAGAATATGAGGATCCCTTTAGGGATAGTGGTAAGTAGTAGCAAGGCCTCTTTAAGAGGCAAGTGACGAGGCAAGAGCAATAGGGCTTGAACAACGTGAAAGCCAGCGTCTTTAGGCGCTGGCTGGTAATTTGGGCTTATAGCCCTGGTTCAAACCACTCGTTAGACGGGTGGTCATGATTTTTCAATGATTTCATGTGCAATCACTTGACGATAGCAGATTTGACGATTATTTTTGACATCATTGATGATTTGAAGAATCGTCTCAAACGAAGTGCGGCCGAGAGCAAGACTATTAATATTGACATAGGCCGCTAGGTTTAATCTTGGATTAACAGAGTCAAAGCTGAGAACAGGGACATTAAGCTGATGTTCGTTGAGGTAGTTACAAACACCTTCAGCTAAGAGGCTATCTGTTGTGATAACAGCATCGGTTTTTGGATCGTATTCAAAAAGTTGTTTGCTAAATTTATATCCCTTTTCTTCAAGAAATTCATCAGCGAAAAAGGTACGATGACTATCAAGAGATAGTTTGTGTTCTTGGAGGGCTTGCTCGTAACCTGTTAGACGATCTTGGGTAACGTAGAGTTTCTTGGTACCACCGATGAAAGCAATGCGGCTGCATCCTTTTTTGATGAAGTATTCTGTCGCATCAAAACCAGCTTGAATATTATCATTGTCAACAAGCGAAATGAAGGGTGATAGTGATTTCCCAAGGATGAGGAAGGGAAATTGTTCTTCAGTAACGAGTTTAACCAAGGGGTCATTTTCTTGGGCATACAAGAAGATAAGACCGTCTACACGCTTTCCATAAACCATCTGTGAAATTGCATTTAAGCGCTCTTTTTCGTCTTTTCCAGTTGCAATCTGGATAGCATAGTGATTTTCTGAAGCAACTTGTGCAATCCCTCTAAGGACAGAAGGGAAGAAAGGATTTTGATAGAAACGTCTGAATCATCTGGAAGAACCAAGCCGATAACCTGCGTATAACTACTAACCAGGCTTCGGGCATTGAGGTTAGGATGGTAGTTGAGTTCCTTCATAGCCTTTCGAACTCGTTTTTTGGTTTCATCGCTAATGGTTGATTTGTTTTGAATAACACGGCTTACGGTTGAGGGTGAGACTCCTGCAGCCTTGGCCACGTCTTTAATCGTAACAGGCATAATAATCTCCTACTTATGGTAGTCTGGATCACGGAAATGCGTTTTGTAAAAGATAGTGACCAGGTATAGAACAAATAAAATATTTTGAACAGTAATTAAAGTTGCCATATTTTGGCCTAGGAGACCGAGAATCATGGCAAGTAAGGTTGGTAATCCTAAACAGTTCAAAATGAAATGATAGCACTCTTTGTAGCTTTTAAATGAAAAGAGACGCGATTTTTTCGTGAAGTAGAGCAAGAGGCTAGCACCTAAAGCAACAATAAAAAAATTAAGTCCAAAGAGGAAGCTAGAACCAAGCACAAGAAAGAGACTAATATAGATGCGATTCTGTTGATACCAGTCTTTAGAAATGGCTTGTGTTAAGCTTTCCTTGCTTTGGAAGCTCTCAGTCGTTATCGCGTGATAGCGAATGCTGGTCAATTCTTTTCCTTGCTTGCTGATGATGAGTTTCTCAGGTTCAAAGTTCAGAAGTAATTCATCAGGGAAGTTTGAACTAGAAGGGTCTCCGATTTGGATAGAAGCTTGATGAGGAGATGAACCTGTATAGCTCAACTTACCATCTACAATCTTTGCATTGGCAGCCAAATCCTGAACCACACTATCCGTCAAAGGAGTGTAGACATCATCGATGAAAGTTTCTAAAGGATAAGTTTCCTGAGAACTGTTCTGGATGGCAATAGGGACCATAGACAAGCTAATCAGGAAAATACTGGTAAAAATCAGTTGAAACCAGTTGAGACCAAAACGTTGAGATAGGGGCTTACGAAATCCCCAAATACTATTAAAATAAGAAAATGGATATGGTAACATAAATCTCTTTCTATAGGCATTTTTCTATATGAGTATTATATAGAGAAATGTATTTTATTTCAAGCAGGGGAGACGAATCCTTGTTAAAATTAGACTTTTAATAAAAATTATCAACTAGTCATGAGGGGATTTTCAATAAGTTCTTGTTTTTCATCAGACTATATAAGATATAAGCACAAGTTCAAAAAAGAAAAAGGGTGGCGGGGGTATATTACCCCTTGTCGCCACCGCTTGTAAGTCCTGAAACGAAGTTCTTTTGTAGGAAGAAGAAGAGAATACAGATTGGAAGGGCGATGAGGATAGCACCTGCTGAGAAGTAGGCGATCTTCATGTTTTTCACATTGCTAACGAAGGTTTGGAGACCAACGGCAACAGTAAAGTATTCTTTCTCACGAAGCAAGAAACTAGAGAGGATATAGTCTCCGAAAGGTCCCATGAAGGCCCAGAGAGCTTGTACAGCTACCATTGGGCGAACGAGCGGAAGGACAATTTGCCAGAAGCGGCGGAAATGTCCTGCACCATCAAGTTTTGCAGACTCATCAAGAGACATTGGCACGGTGTCAAAGTAACCTTTCATCAACCAAGCATTCATAGGGATACCTCCACCAACGTAGAGGAAGATGAGGAACCAGCTATGGTTAAGGGCATTCAACATGAGGGCCATAACGAAGAAGGCAGTCAAAGCAGCCATTGTAGGCACCATTTGGATAATCAAGAAGAAGACCAAACTTTGTTTACGAGCCAAGAAGTTGTAACGGCTATAGGCATAACCAGCAAGTACGATAATACTTGTTTGTACAACCATAGTGATCAAAGCGATGATCAAAGTGTTGAGGTACCAAGTACCGTACAAGGTTTCAGTGAAGAGGCCTTTAAAGTTATCAAAATTGAGGTCGATGTTAGTATCGAGTTTAAAGGCTGCGACGTTACCTGCCTTGAAGGCTGACATGATAGTAATCAACAGTGGATAGATAATCACGATTGAAAGGCCAATCAAGTAGAGGTAAGTAAGGGTTTGAGTCAGTCTACGTTTGAGTTTGATTGAGTTATTCATCTTAGACGTCCTCCATATCAAATGCGTGTAGTTTCTTGAATGCAATCATAGAGATTGAGATGACAATGATAGAGATAATCAAGGTAACAGCTGCCGCCATAGAGTATTGAGGAGATGTACCCGTTGTCAAACGGTAGATCCATGAGATCAAGATATCGGTTGAACCAGCACCACCACCGACACTACCAGGACCACCGCCATTGAAGAGGTACATGATAGAGAAGTTGTTGAAGTTGAAGGTGTATTGGCTGATCAAAGTAGGTGCCGCAACAGCCAAGATCATTGGGAAAGTGATGTTGCGGAATTTTTTTGCCAAGCGTTTGCACCGTCGATATAAGCTGCTTCATACAAGTCGTTTGGAATAGACTGTAGGATACCGAGAGTAAGGACATAGATATAAGGGAATCCAAGCCAACCTTGCATCATAATCAAGGCAACCTTAGTCCAAGTTGGGTCTGTTTTTCCAAGGGATAAGAGCCCCATCAAGGAAAGGAAGGAATTTAGCCAAGATTGGTAATACTTGAGTGTTGATGGCTCCGACACTATCGTTAAACATGTTTGAAAAATGTCAAGATAGTGATGAAGGCTGGGACAGCCCAAGGAAGAAGGAAAAAATAACACCAAAGATACGTTTTCCTTTGATAAATGGTTGGTTAGCAATGATAGCTGTGAAGATACCAATTACGATTTGTAAAGTAGAAGCTGCCAAAGCCCAAATGATAGTCCAAGAAAGAACAGAACCAAAGGCAGAACGGAAGGTACTCAAGCTCCAAATGTTTGTAAAGTTTGTCAAACCAACCCAGTCCAACAATTTGTTTGGTGGCAAGTGTTGGAAGTCGTAGTTGGTAAAGGCAATCATCAAGGTTACGATAACTGGGAAGATAATCGCAAAAGTCATGGCAATGTAAGATGGAATGATCAAGAGGTAAGGGAAACCATTTTCATAGATTCCTTTGACCATTTCTTTAAAGGTAAGTGCTACTGGAATACCATTATTAATTTGTTTGGCAGTTGTATGAGCATCTTTGATATTTGCGAAATAAAAGAGTACATAAACAACTACAAAGATTAAATGGAAGGCACCGCGAATCAACATAAAGAGGGAATTGTCACGACCTGGTTTGTCACCAAGAGTGATGAGATTGCTCAATTCAGGGGCTGCAAGTGCTAGGAAATAAAGGACAAATACGATGGTTACACCAAGGAAGATAAAACCTTTGGCTTTTTGTTTATTGTAAATCTGCCCTAACCCAGGAATGATAGACAGCAGGGCTGCTTTACTAGGTTGTTGCTTTTCCATAATAACTCCTTTCATAGGATACTGCTTTTTTATAAGAAAGCTAAATTATTTGTGTCTCTATTGATAAATTCAAAGGGGGATTTGATTTCCACCCCCCTTGAACAAATTTTTTATTCACCAAATTTTTGTTTGATTGTTTCTTTGATCAATGTTACAGCATCGTTTGCAGCTGTCTTAGCATCTTTCTTACCACTTACAGCTTCAAATAGCATTGTTTAGCTGGGTCCCAAACAGCTGACATTTGAGAGATGTTTGGCATTGGTTGAGCGTTCTTGAACTGTTTGATAACAGCTGTTGTCAACTCATCGTTTTTACCTTCAGCGTATGAACGAGCCTCAGTGTTAGCTGGGATTTCGTTAGTTGTATCGTAGAAGGCTTTTTGTTCTTCAGTTGAAACAAGGAAGTCTACAAATTTTTGAGCAGCTTCAAGGTTCTTAGTGCTTGATGGGATGATCCAAGCTTTACCACCACCGAATGCTGCGTAGTCTTTTCCGTTTGGAAGAGTTGGGATAGTTGCAACACCGTAGTTTACTTTAGCATCTTTGAAGGCTTGAGCTTTCCAAGGTCCATCGATGATAGCGGCTGTTTTACCTTCTTGGAATTGAGTTTGGATTAGGTTTCCAGCTCCTTCCGTATCTTGCATACCTTTAGGCCATTTTTCGTACCAAGATTTAGCGTAGTTGATACCTGTGATAGCTCCATCGTTTGCAAGACCGATGTCTTTAGCGTCTTTACCGTTTTGACCAAATACGTATCCGCCGTTACCAGCAAGAAGTCCGTATGCATAGTAGAAGTTTGTCCAGTCAGCTAGGAAGGCAGTAGTTTTTCCATCTTCTCCAGCGAATGCGTATTTGCTATCTTTAGCAAGGTTTTCTAAGTCAGCAAATGTTTTTGGAGCATCTTTCACCAAGTCTTTGTTGTAGTACATAACAAGTGACTCGATAACGGCAGGGGCACCGTAAACTTTACCGTCAGCAGCTGTTACAAGAGATTTAGTAGTATCATCTGTTTTAGCTCCGTCGCTCAATTTCACTTCTGAAAGTTGTCCGTCAGTACCAAGGCTACCTACACGGTCGTATGGAGCCATCATAACGTCAGCAGCTTTACCAGATTGGTTGTCAAGAGAAAGATTGTCAAGACCACCCATTTGGTCTCCAGTTTTGATAGTAACTTTTACGCCAGCCTCTTTTTCGTAAGCTTTTGCAGCTGATTCAGCAAATGCTTATATTGTTCTTCAACGTAGAAAGTGATTTCTTTCGCTTCAGATGAACCAGAATCAGCAGGCTTATCAGCAGTTTTGCTTCCGCAAGCTACCAAGAGCAAGCTAGCAAGAGTAGCAGTACCAAGTACAGCTGCGCTCTTCATGAATTTAGTTGACATAGTGTATTCCTCCTAAAGAATAACAAATTTTATAGTCTAGGGAACGCAAACGTTTTCCCTTATGACTTTAGTATAGCACAAACAGAAAACGGTTGCAAGCATTTTTTTGAAAAAAATTTAAAAAGCTTGTGACTGGATAATTCTCAAAATTATTTATATAATAGAAGAAAAAGATGTAAACGTGTAAATTTCGATTCAAAAATAATTGAAGGGAAACGATTGCATGATCAGGATGATGATTAAAAGGGTATTAAAAATAAGAATATAGTAACTTGAAGGTTTGTCAAAAAAGATTAAACAATAAAAAGTTTTTTTAAAAACGCTTGCATTTATTTTAGAAATGGGTTATACTTTACTTAGCGCAAACGTTTGCGCACAAATTTGAACAATTAATTAAAAAACACTTGAGGTGCTAATATGAAAAAACGTCAAAGTGGTGTGTTGATGCACATCTCATCACTTCCAGGAGCTTACGGAATCGGATCATTTGGTCAAAGCGCCTATGATTTCGTTGACTTCTTGGTTCGCACTAAGCAACGCTACTGGCAAATCCTTCCATTGGGAACAACAAGCTATGGTGACTCACCTTACCAATCATTCTCAGCTTTTGCAGGTAATACTCACTTTATCGATCTTGATATCTTGGTTGAGCAAGGTCTCTTGGAAGCTAGTGATCTTGAAGGGATTGACTTTGGTAGCAACCCAGGAGAAGTAGACTATGCAAAGATTTACTATGCACGTCGTCCACTTCTAGAGAAAGTTGTCAAACGTTTCCTTGAAGTCGGAGATGTCAAAGACTTCGAAAAATTTGCTCAAGAAAATCAATCATGGCTTGAACTATTTGCAGAGTATATGGCTATCAAGGAGCATTTTGATAATCTTGCTTGGACAGAGTGGCCAGATGCAGATATTCGTGCGCGCAAAGCTTCTGCTCTTGAAAGCTACCGTGAACAATTGGCAGACAAACTTGTTTACCACCGAGTAACCCAATATCTCTTCTTCCAACAATGGTTGAAATTGAAAGCATACGCTAACGAAAACCACATCGAAATTGTCGGAGATATGCCAATCTATGTTGCTGAAGATTCAAGCGATATGTGGGCAAATCCACACCTCTTTAAAACAGATGAAAACGGGAAAGCAACTTGCATCGCAGGATGCCCACCAGATGAGTTTTCTGCGACTGGTCAGCTTTGGGGTAACCCAATCTATGACTGGGAAGCAATGGATCGCGATGGTTACAAATGGTGGATTGAACGCTTGCGTGAAAGCTTTAAAATCTACGATATCGTGCGTATCGACCACTTCCGTGGATTTGAGTCTTACTGGGAAATCCCTGCTGGTTCTAAAACAGCGGCACCTGGTAAATGGGTGAAAGGACCTGACTACAAACTCTTTGCAGCGGTTAAAGAAGAACTTGGTGATTTGAACATCATCGCTGAAGACCTTGGTTTCATGACTGATGAAGTTATTGAACTACGTGAACGCACTGGCTTCCCAGGAATGAAGGTTCTTCAATTTGCCTTCAATCCAGAAGACGAAAGTATCGACAGCCCACACTTGGCACCAGCTAACTCTGTTATGTACACAGGAACACATGATAACAACACTGTTCTTGGTTGGTACCGTGATGAGATTGATGATCCAACTCGTGAGTACATGGCACGCTACACAAACCGTAAAGAGTACGAAACAGTGGTGCATGCTATGCTTCGTACAGCCTTCGCATCAGTAAGTTTCATGACGATTGCAACTATGCAAGATTTGCTAGAGTTGGATGGTTCAGCTCGTATGAACTTCCCATCTACTCTTGGTGGAAACTGGTCATGGCGTATGACAGCGGATCAATTGACTCCTGCTGTCGAAGAAACTTTGCTTGACTTGACTACAATTTATCGCCGTATCAATGAAAATTTGGTAGAATTAAAGAAATAAGACATTATCAGGAGACATAAAAATGTTACCATTAAAAGAATTTGTACAAAATCGTTACAATAAATCTATCGCAGAATGTAGCAATGAGGAGCTTTACCTTGCTCTTCTTAACTACAGCAAACTTGCAAGCAGCCAAAAACCAGTGAACACTGGTAAGAAAAAAGTTTACTACATCTCAGCTGAGTTCTTGATTGGTAAACTCTTGTCAAACAACTTGATTAACCTTGGTCTTTATGACGAAGTTAAAAAAGAACTTGCTGACGCAGGTAAAGAGTTGATCGAAATCGAAGAAGTAGAATTGGAACCATCACTTGGTAACGGTGGTTTGGGACGTTTGGCAGCCTGCTTTATCGACTCCATCGCTACACTTGGATTGAATGGTGACGGTGTTGGTTTGAACTACCACTTTGGTCTTTTCCAACAAGTGCTTAAAAACAACCAACAAGAAACTATTCCTAACGCTTGGTTGACTGACCAAAACTGGTTGGTTCGCTCAAGCCGTAGCTACCAAGTACCATTTGCACACTTCACATTGACATCTACTCTTTACGATATCGATGTACCTGGTTACAAAACAGCTACGAAAAACCGTTTGCGTTTGTTTGACTTGGATTCAGTTGATTCATCTATCATCGAAGATGGCATTAACTTTGATAAGACAGATATCGCTCGCAACTTGACTCTTTCCTTTACCCAGACGATAGCGACAAACAAGGTGAATTGCTCCGTATCTTCCAACAATACTTCATGGTTTCAAACGGTGCTCAATTGATCATCGATGAAGCAATCGAAAAAGGAAGCAACTTGCATGACCTTGCTGACTACGCAGTTGTACAAATCAACGATACGCACCCATCAATGGTGATTCCTGAGTTGATCCGTCTTTTGACTGAACGTGGTATCGAACTTGATGAAGCAATCTCTATCGTTCGTAGCATGACTGCCTACACAAACCACACAATTCTTGCTGAAGCCCTTGAAAAATGGCCTCTTGAATTCTTGGAAGAAGTGGTTCCTCACTTGGTACCAATCATCAAAGAATTGGACCGTCGTGTTAAAGCAGAATACAAAGATCCAGCTGTTCAAATCATTGATGAAAACGATCGTGTACACATGGCCCACATGGATATCCACTATGGATACAGCGTAAACGGGGTTGCCGCTCTTCACACTGAAATCTTGAAGAACTCAGAGTTGAAAGCTTTCTACGACATCTACCCAGAAAAATTCAACAACAAAACAAACGGTATCACATTCCGTCGTTGGCTTATGCATGCTAACCCAAGCTTGTCTCACTACTTGGATGAGATTCTTGGCCGCGAATGGCACCATGAAGCTTCTAAATTGGAAGACCTTCTTTCTTACGAAGACAAGGCTGCTGTCAAAGAAAAATTGGAAAGCATCAAAGCTCACAACAAACGTAAATTGGCTCGCCACTTGAAAGAACACCAAGGTGTGGAAATCAATACTAACTCTATCTTTGATATCCAAATCAAACGTCTTCACGAGTACAAACGTCAACAAATGAACGCTTTGTATGTGATTCACAAATACTTGGACATCAAGGCTGGTAACATCCCTGCTCGTCCAATCACAGTATTCTTTGGTGGTAAAGCAGCTCCTGCCTACACAATCGCTCAAGATATCATCCACTTAATCCTTTGCTTGTCAGAAGTGATTGCAAACGATCCAGAAGTAGCACCACACTTGCAAGTTGTTATGGTTGAAAACTATAACGTTACTGCAGCAAGTTTCTTGATCCCAGCATGTGACATCTCAGAACAAATTTCACTTGCTTCTAAAGAAGCTTCAGGTACTGGTAACATGAAATTCATGTTGAACGGAGCTTTGACTCTTGGTACTATGGACGGTGCTAACGTGGAAATCGCTGAGTTGGTTGGTGATGAAAACATCTACATCTTCGGTGAAGATTCAGAAACTGTTATCGACCTTTACGCAAATCAGCTTACAAATCAAGCGAATTCTACACTCGTAAAGCGATCAAACCATTGGTTGACTTTATCGTGAGCGACGCTGTTCTTGCAGTTGGTAAGAAAGAACGCTTGGAACGTCTTTATAACGAATTAATCAACAAAGACTGGTTCATGACTCTTCTTGACTTGGAAGACTACATCAAAGTGAAAGAGCAAATGCTTGCTGACTACGAAGACCGTGACGCATGGTTGGATAAAGTCATCGTTAACATTTCTAAAGCAGGATTCTTCTCATCTGACCGTACAATCGCTCAGTATAAACGAAGATATCTGGCACTTGAACTAATACTCTCGAAAATCGACTCAAACCACGTCAGCGTTGCCTTGCCGTACTCCAAGTGCCAGCTCGGCGGCTAGCTTCCTGCTTGTTTACTCTTTGATTTTTCATTGAGCATAAGATACAAGATTTATACTAATACATGATGGTAAGAAGCGAGCTTTCGATTGAAATTCGCTGAGATACTTTTGGCGAAATAGATCTTTTGATACTACATCAAGAAAGGATTATCTATATAGAATTGTGGCTTAAAACTATTCCCTTATCATTGTTTTCTGAAAATTGTAAGAAAGTGTAAGTTAAAAATGAGAATGTTATATACAAGTAGTTGTTGGAATATCAAATTAGAATTTGAGAGAGGCTTAGTTATGAGCATTTCAGAAATAGGGAAACGAATTCTCGCACCTACGGACTGAAAAAGGACTGAGTAGGGAAGCCTTTTGTGGAGATGAAAAAGAACTACTGTTCGTCGAAGTTGGGCCGAATTGAAAACTGGAAACACTGCCCAGTTTAGCGAAACTAGACTATATAGCCAAAGTATTGGGAGTTCACATCTCCAGTTAATTGATGAGGGACTGTTAATTGTTCTAAAGAGTATTTAAAAACTACGAAAATTGATTCGTCAATCTATTCATGCAGATGAAGAGGTTCGTCAACGCGAGGCTATCTTTGAAGAAATTCAAGAACGTTTTTACGACCAACTGCCTGAGGATGAACAAGCATCAGTTGAGGTTCTACAAGCTATTGATGATCTATATGTTTCGAAAAGTGTTGAATTTGGAGAGGGCTTGATTGAGGAATATTTCAATCAAACTTTGCTACAAACAGAGTATTCTGTAAATGATTTATTGATCTTATATTTATATTTTATTTAAATGCCATTAGTTTTAGAAACGAAATGATGACGTTTTAGTAAGAAATAACATCGTGACCATAATTGACTGTTCGAGATAATACTTACATGCATCTGTTTCAAAGAGTATTAATTGCAATAGTGTTGTATCAGACTGGGAACGAATACACGAAGGTCTCCGTCATTTTTGAGTTTTCTAAGAGAAATTACGATGGAAATTCAAGATTCAAAACTTAAAACCAACGGTAGACTACTTTGAGGCTAAATAGTACTACTATATGGAGAAAAGAAAGATAAAGAAAAGCCCCGCAATACTATGAAAAGGCTATCATGGAGCAGAATTTTTAATGATATCAATTTCAAAAATCAGTGGATAGAGGAGATGAAAGAAGAGTTTCCTGATATGTATCTCTTTGTTTCATTGTGGAGTGGCTGATAGTGCAGTCTACAGTAGCTTTTTCAGGAAGAAGTTAATATATTTGAAATAATAGATGATAATAAATAGCATAAGTACTTTTTATTTTTATGTGCAAAAAGACTATTTACAGAGGAATAAGATGAAAAATTTAGAAATCGAGAAACGGATTCGTACCTTACGGACTGAAAAAGGATTGAGTAGGGAAGCTTTTTGTGGAGATGAAAAAGAACTAACTGTTCGTCAGTTGGGCCGAATTGAAACTGGAAATAACTTGCCCAGTTTAGCGAAACTGGACTATATAGCCAGAAGTGTTGAGAGTCCCGATATCTCAGTTAATTGATGAAGGCTGTTAATTGTTCCTAAAGAATATTTAAAATTAAAAACAAAATTGATACGTCAATCTATTCATGGAGATGAAGAAAAACTGTCAACGTGAAGCTATCTTTGAAGACATTCAGAACGCTATGACCAACTGCCTGAAGATGAGCAAGTAGCAGTTGAGATTCTACATGCTATTGATGATGTATATGTTTCTGAAAGTGCCGAATTTGGAGAAGGTTTAATTGAGGAATATTTTGAACAAACAATGTTAAGAACAGAATATTCGACAAATGATCTACTGATATTGTGCCTGTATATCTTTTAGCGGTTAATGCAGAATCGAGATGAAATAACTTTAGTTTGTCTAACTCATCGTATCTCAAACAAATTATGCAGTGAGTACAAACGATATTCACTTGCTTCAAAAGGGTACTAATAGGTTTAGTACTTTATCAGCTTGACATCGATTATCGCGAATTTATACCTGCAAAATATTGGAGAGCATTTTAAGAGAAATTATGATTGGACATCGGAGATACTAGTTTAAAGCCTACAGTTGATTATTTTAGAAGCAAGAAGTATTACCTCCCATGGTAAAAGGGAAATGAAAGAAAAGCTCTCTACAATATTACGACAAAGGCTATTATGCAGAATGAATGACATGAATTTTAAAAATCAAGTGATAGAGAAGAGATGAAAGAAGAGTTTCCTGATATGTAAAAACCCTTTGTTCATTGGTGGAAAGGGATGCTGATAGGCAATAAGGGTAGCTTTGTTGGGTAAGAATTTAATAATATATTTGAAGTAATAGTTGATAATAAATAGCCATAACTACTTTTATTTGCTGTGTGTAAAAGTCTATTTATAGAGGAATGGGATGAAAAATTTAGAAACAGGAAAACGAATTCGCACCTTACGGACTGAAAAGGCTTGAGTAGAGAGGCCTTTTGTGGAGATGAAAAAGAACTTACTGTCTTTCCGGTCAGTTGGGCCGAATTGAAACTGGAAATAATTTGCCCAGCTTAGCGAAACTAGACTATATATAGCCAAAAGTATTGGGAGTTCCGACATCTCAGTTAATTGGACGAGGAGCTGCTAATTGTTCCTAAAAGAGTAGTTTAAAACTAAAAACAAAATTGATTCGTCAATAATCTATTCATGGAGATGAAGATCCGTCAACGTGGAGGAAATCTTTGAGGAAACGGTCAGGAACGCTTTTAAGGACCAACTGCCTGAAAGATAGAGCAAGTAGCAGTTGAAGCTTTTACAAGCTATTGATGATGTATATATGTCTGAAATGCCGAATTTGGAGAAGGTTTAATTGAGGAATATTTTGAACAAACAATGCCGCGAACAGAATATTCGACAAATGATCTACTACTATTGTACTTGTATCTTATCTTTAGCGGTTAAAGCAGGAACGAGATGTTGAAGTAACTTTAAACAAAGTTTGTCTAAATATTGTATCTCAAACAAATTACGAAAGATGACCAGTTATACTCATCCATTGGTCAAAGGGTACTTATAGGATTGGTTCTTTATCAAACTCGATATTGATTATCATGAATTTATTCCTGAAATATTGAGTATGTTAAGAGAGAAATTATGATTGGAAATAGGAGACACTAGTTTAAAACCCACAGTTGATTATTTAGAAGCAAGTATTACCTCTATGGTAAAGGAAATGGTTGAGCCCTAGCAGTATGTACGACGAAAGCTATTATGGGAGCAGAGTTTTTAAATGATAATTTATTTAAAAACCAAGTTTTAGAAGGATCTAGACTTCCCAAACATTTGAGTTTGTAATACATAATAGATACGTGTGCATTTTCAATAACTGAAATAACAGGACATAAATGTCAGTGGACATAAATGTCCTGTACTACTCATAAAGGGATATACTGTTAGTGTAAATAAGTTAAGAAAGGAAGCGCAGTGCTAGAAACATTACTATTTAAAAGGGATGTAGATTAGCAGGCAGGAGGGAAAATATGGTAAAAACAATTGACTATTATATGGATGTAGAGAATTTGTCAAGAAGAAGGACTATCTGATTATCAAAAATAGTCTAGATAGCAGACGCCTAGCAAGTAACACTTGATGAGAAGCTACCAAAATTAGTTCTCTTACTTCCAAATGAAATGAGAGAAATCAAAATGGACCAACTTAAAGCCTAGAATTAGAGTTGTTGACATAACCGATGGGAGTGAGTGAAAGTTTCGCAAAACACAATTTATCATTAGAAAGAGGTAATAAAATGATTAAGGTAGAAAAGAGTTTACAAAGCGATTTGGAGATAATATTGCTTTTACATCAAATTAGTTTTTCAATAAACAGAAGGAGAAATGGATTCTAGGTCCATCTGATTCGGGAAAGACAACAATGATCAATATTCTGACAGGACAGCTACAAGACAGACAGCGGAAAGACAGAATTATTAGGGAAAGATTCTCAAAAATTACTTCCGTCAGATTTTGAAAGAGTTAGGTTTAGTAGGTGACACAAGTGGTTATTACGAAAAATTAAGTTTTGTACAATAACTTGTTGCTATTTGCAAGACTCATACGGAGTTTCAAAATCCCGGAATTGAAGAAATTCTAAAACAAGTTTGGTCTGTACTGATAGTAAAGATACTCCAGCTGGAGAAGCTTTCTACAGGAATGCGTCAACGAATGCTTTTAGCTCGTGCTTTACCAATTGTCCTAAAGTTCTGTATTTTTAGATGAACCTACAAAGTGCGTTAGATCCCACCACCTCAAAGAAGATTCACAAATTACTACAGGAGTTAAAGGAAAGAGGAACAACCATTTTCTTAACTACTCATGATATGAATGAGGCGACTTTATTATGTGATAACCTAGCTCTGAATAAAGGTGATCTTATTATTGAACAAGGAAGCCCAAGCGAAAATTATCCAAAATACAATACAGAAAAGGTTGCAGTAACTTATAGTGATTCTACTAAAAGGTGAGTGCGCTTTGAAGACTTGCAGCAAGAAGATTATAAAATGATGACGATTCACTCCTTGTGAACCAACTACTTAGAAGAATATATATTAAATTGACAGGAGAAAATTAGATGTTTAAGAGAATTTTAGCCCTTATCTGGTTGAGGACACAAGTATTATTAACAAACAAAAACACTTTGGTACAGGTAGTATTCCCATTCTTTATGGTTCTACTCTTCCAAAATTTTATGAATACAGATGGCACTCGAGTGAAAACACCTGTGTTTACTTCTTTAACAATGGCATTCTCATTTCTTCTGGGTCAATGATTTCCAAACTCTATTGCAGAGGAAAAAGAAAAGAATTTTAAAACACTCATTTTAAGCGGAGTTCGCCGTGGGGAGATATCTTGTTTTCTCGTGTTGTTTTATCCTGTAATCTTTGCCTTGGCTTCCAGTTATTTCCTTCCCTATTATGGTTGCAAGTGGATTTCGCAAAAAGATTATCCACCTGTATACCTTTGTAGTAGCTTCTCCAGTAGCATCATGTACCAATCCTCTTTAAATTTAGTGATTGGAGCTTATTTTCCAGAGACACAAACACAGAGCTCAGGTTTATGGTTTTGGTCCAATGCTTCTGGTCTCTCATTCTTGCCGATGTTTTCTCAAGTTAGCTCAGAGATCAAGAATTTTATGGACACTAACCTTCTTAGGAGTTTATGTAGATTTCTTTAATAAAACCAGATTTCAGGATGAGTTTTGACAGTTTGGGAATCACTGCTTGGGTTTGTAGCATTACTTTGCCCTCCTTAGTTATTGGGGTTTAAAAATAGAGTACAGTTTGGGAAACTAACAATTAATCAACTTCAAAAACTAACTTTTTAAAGATTAGTGTTAGATGAGTTTTGTAAGAAACCTAGTTTAAAACAATAAACCAGCGCTTAAAATGCTGGTTTTTACCGTCACTCAGCGCGTTGCTTACCTCATATTGCTTGTATTCGCTTTTACATAAAGTATTATAATATGATTATAGGAAAGAAGGTGTTCTTTATGTGGAAAAATATCAAAATATAAAATGGACGGATTTATTTTGGATTCTAGTTTGTTATTTTGACATGCGCTCTTGATGGGTAATGATACTCTTTTCGCTTACTCATCAAGAAATCTCTTATCATGGGTGCTTATTTGGAATTACACTTGCATTATATCACTCTACTATTTATTGATAAAGTTTGTTATCTCGAATCGAAAATAAAGTTTAGGGGCTATGCTTAGCTCAGTACCTTTATTGATTTTTGGAGGAAGCTTTTGTCTCTATTATTTATTATTTTTAAATTTGTTTATCTTGCTTGCAAAATCTATTCTTTGAGACGGGAGGACTCAGAAATGCTTGAGTTTATACGGCCTATATCATATTTATGAGGATAAATGTAATATATGGTATTCAATGGTTGTTATTAAAAAGAATCGGTTTCAAATATTTTCATCTGTAATGTGTATAGAAACTCCAGCGATATTTGCATAACAAAACGCATAAGATTAAGGTTTTGAGTACCTGTTCTTATGCGTTTTTGTAATAATGAAGATTTTCGGTAAGTTTTATACACTTTGGGAAGTCTAGTTTATACTCAATGAAAATCAAGAGCAAACTGGAAACTAGCCGCAGGTTGCTCAAAGCACAGCTTTGAGGTTGCAGATAAAGTTGACGTGGTTTGAAGAGAGTTTTCGAAGAGTATTAGAATGCTCTCCCAGAAAACCAGAATCTCAGCTTCAATGGTAATCTCTGTCAAGTCGTTCCAGTCAATCTTGCTCTGGTCAACATGAAAGAGTAAGGGGGTCATGCTGAGTAGGACTTGGAGTTGCTCTGCTGTGATAGGTTTGGTTAGTGAGGCAGCCTACTCGGGATAAGATAGTGAAGTTGTTTTGGAAATGGTCTTTGATATCTTGGTTAGAATAACCCTTGTACTTGTCAGCTGGTCCCAGTTCGTTTGACGAATTTCCTTGAGGTGATTTTTCTGCTGATGACACCTACATCAAGATGCCGTCTTTGGACAAAACGCGACGAAATTCTCCATAGTTGGCAGGCGAAAAGATATCAAGCATGGGATATCCATACTGCCGTCTTTTATAGGAAGTCGTGCCAAGTCGCCTACAAACCAATTGACTGCCCAGTTGGGTTCACTCTTGGCAGCGATTTGGACGGAATCTTTGGAAATGTCAAAGGCATAGAAGGTCTTGTCGGAGAAGCTTTCTTGAGTTTGCGAGAACAGAAACCGCCATACAACCAACATCTAAAGACAGTTTTGCAGATGGATTAGCAGCTAGTACGTCCGAGACAGTCTAAAATAGCCTGATAAAATCCAGCTTCTAGGATTTGTTTACGGTTTTGAAAATTTTCCTTGTCATAGTTAGCAGATTGCTTGATTTGAGGTGCTAGATTGACATAGCCGAATTTTGCCAGGTCAAAAGAATGACGGTTGCAGCACTTGAGACTAGTCTCTACAAGGGTCAGATTTTCTTGACAGATAGGACAGGCAAAGCAGTCGAGAAGCAAAACGCTGAATTTTGGATTTGAGATTTGTATTCATAGTTTAAAGTGTAATCAAAAGAGGCAAAATGAAAGCAACTTTAGAATAAGTAGATGGGAGATTCAGTAGAAATAAAAACTAATTCTCCAATCTTATGGAATGAAATTGCTTTTATATAAAAATTAATATATAATAATAGCTAGGAGGAAATAAGTATGTTAAAAGAAGTATTGAGCGTCGCAAAAGTTGCGAAAAAATCATCACTCTTTTTGGGTGGTGTCGCATTTGGTACCCTTGGTTTGAAAATCTTAGCAAGTAAGGAAGCTAAAAAAGGTTATTCTAAAGCTTTGGCTAAGGCTTATGAAATTGAAAGGACGAGCTAGATGCATCTGTTTCTGTCGTGAAGCAACATGGAGACGATGTCCTGCAAGATGCCAAATATTTGTACGAGCAAGAGAAAAAAAGAAAGAGCAATTAGATAGCCTTATAGGGGAATAATATGTCTTTTAAAGTGCTACATAGAGGATACCTAACATATCCGACTATCATCTTCTTTTTCACTCACCTTGGATATTCAAGACTATCTTCGTTCCTTGGCGAGAGATGAAAAGGGAATTGAGTCTATCCAGTTTTACATGGATCAACAGCACTTTACTCTACGTATAAAAGAAGGCTTTTCTGTATTAGATAATGCAGAAGCCTTTTTAAAAAAGAATTGATAAAGGAGAGTTTCTGAGTTGATGACTCTTCCCATTCGTAGAGAAGAGAGTGCTTATTCTATTGTTTCAGGTGCAGCGATTAAGCTGCATGCTTTTTCGTAGTCTTGTACCGTCTCCACTCGCTATATATGGACTTGTTATCAGGCTTTTGGGTTATGTTAGAGAAGCCTATCAAACACTAGCGCGTAAGGAACTAACGATGGAGGTCTTGACTGTTCAGCGATTTTATTGTCCTTGTTTATGAACCAATCCAAGACAGCTAGCAATATCATGTTTATGCTTGATTTGGGGAATCATTTAGATCAGTGGTCCTTGAAAAACTGCAACAGATTTAGAACAAGTCTTCTTGCAAAAAGAGAGCGATGTATTTCTAGTACAGGGGGATACGGTCGTTAGTATCAAGAGTTCCGATGTTCAAATAGGAGATGTCTTGGTTCTATCTCAAGGAAATGAAATTCTTTTTGATGGACAAGTAGTTTCAGGTTTAGGTATGGTCAACGAAAGTTCCTTGACAGGAGAGAGCTTTCCAGTTGAAAAAAGAGAGTCTGATTTGGTTTGTGCAAATACAGTATTAGAAACTGGAGAGTTGTGCATTCGTGTAACTGATAATCAGATGAACAGCCGTATTTTTACAGCTGATTGAGTTGATGAAGAAATCTGAAGAAAACAAGAAAACGAAACAACGCTATTTCATCAAAATGGCGGACAAGGTCGTCAAATATAATTTCTTGGGGGCTGGTCTGACTTACCTATTAACAGGTTCTTTTTCTAAGGCTATTTCTTTCCTATTGGTCGATTTCTCCTGCGCTTTGAAAATCTCTACTCCTGTAGCTTATTTAACAGCTATCAAGGAGGGGTTGAATCGTGAAATGGTGATTAAGGATGGGGATGTTCTGGAGAAATATCTGGAAGTTGATACTTTCTTGTTTGATAAGACGGGAACAATCACAACTAGTTATCCTATAGTTGAAAAGGTGTTACCTTTTGGGGACTATAGTGAGGAAGATATTCTCAGAATCAGTGCCTGTCTTGAGGAACACATTTATCATCCTATTGCTAATGCTATCGTCAAGCAAGCTGAGATAGAGGGGATTGAACATGAGGAAATGCATGGGAAACTCCAATATATCGCAAGCAAGGGGATCAAATCTCATATAGATGGGCAACCAGTTCTTATTGGGAATTATGTCTTGATGCAGGATGAGCAGATTCATATCAGTTCAGAACAAAATGCTTTAATTGAAGAGTACAAGAGTCACTACAATCTCTTATTCTTGGCTTATCAGAATGAATTGATTGGAATGTTCTGCATTCATACTCCTTTGAGAAAAGAAGCAAAAGCAGCCTTGGAGAAACTTAAGGCACAAGGGAAAAAATTGATTCTGGCAACAGGGGACACCTTGGTTAGGACAGAGGAGTTAGTCAAAGATTTGCCCTTTGATCAGGTCTATACAGACTTGAAACCTGATGGAAAATTTGAGTTAGTAGAGGAACTACAGAAAGCAGGTCACACTATTTGATGGTTGGGGATGGGTTGAATGACTCAGCTGCTCTAACCCTATCAGATATCGGTGTAGTGATGAATGAGAGTGCAGATATTTCTAAGCAGATGAGTGATATCTTATTGTTAGATAATCGTTTGGATTTCTTCCAAGAGTTGGATTCGCTATCATCATCTTTGCAAACACTCATCAAGAAGAATATTCAAGATACCGTTGTCGTAAATAGTAGTTTGATTGGCTTTTGGCTTGTTTAATTGGCTCAGTCCTTCAAATCTCTCTATCTTACATAATCTAACAACCTTACGCATTGTACTGCGTAGCCTGTCTATTAAAAACTAGATAGATGAGGTTATCATCAGCAAAAAAAGGAGTTACCTTTCTCGAGGTTAACTCCTTTTTTTATAGATAAATGTTGAACAGTTTAGTAAGTCAATACAAAGTATTTTTTCTTCCCACGACGGATAACAGTCAGTTCGTTCTCTAACTTATCTGCGTCACTCAAGACATAGTCAAGGTCTTGGATGCGGTCACCGTTGACGTAGATAGCTCCGTTTTGTACGTCTTCACGGGCTTGGCGTTTTGAGTTAACCACACCAGATGAGACGAGAAGTTCTACGATATTGTGGTTTTCGTCTGCTTGTACTTGGTAGTTTGGTACACCACGAAGTCCTTGTTTGAGCTCTTTGACAGAAAGGTTTTTGATGTTTCCTGCAAAGAGTTGCTCAGTGATGTTGAGGGCTTCTTTGTAGGCTTCTTCTCCGTGAACAAGTGTAACGACTTCACGAGCCAAGACTTTTTGAGCCAAGCGTTCGTGTGGAGCTGCTTCAAATTGTTTACGGATGTCTTCAATCTCATCAAGTGACAAGAAAGTAAAAATCTTCAAGAAGCGAACAGCGTCAGCGTCCATAACGTTCATCCAGAATTGGTACATTTCGTATGGAGAAGTCTTTTCAGAATTAAGCCAGACTGCATTTCCTTCTGATTTACCAAATTTCTTACCAGTTGCATCTGTGATCAGTGGAACAGTGATAACGTGGCCAGTCTTGTCAGCCTTACGACGAAGCAATTCAGTACCAGCTGTCATATTTCCCCACTGGTCAGAACCACCGATTTGAAGCGTTACGTTGTGGTCTTGGTTAAGGACGAAGAAGTCGTACCCTTGCATGATTTGGTAAGCGAACTCAGTGTAAGAAATCCCTGTTTCGATCCGTTTTTTCACAGATTCCTTACTCATCATGTAGTTGACAGTAAAGTATTTTCCGATATCACGGAGGAAGTCAATGAAGCTGATGCTGCCAAACCAGTCGTAGTTGTTGACCATGACAGCCTTGTTTTCGCCATTTTCAAAGTCAAGAAAACGAGAAAGTTGTCCTTGGATAGACTTGACCCAGCCATCTACTGTGTCTTTTGTTTGGAGACTACGTTCAGCATCTTTGAAGGACGGATCTCCGATGAGACCTGTAGCACCGCCAACGAGCGCATAAGGTTTGTGACCTGCTAGTTGCAAGCGACGACTTGTCAAGATTGCGACAAGGTGGCCTAGGTGAAGGCTGTCAGCAGTTGGATCGTAGCCAGTATAATAAGAAACTTGACCTTCTTCTAGGGCTTTACGCAAAGCTTCTTCATCAGTCGTTTGAAAAATCAAACCACGCTCTTTTAGCTCATCAAAAATGTGCATGTGTCTTTTCTCCTTTATAAAATATTGTTTCTACCTATTGTATCACAAACTTGGGCAATAGCCTAGTAGAATAGGGAAGAAAGTGGCTATTTTATTGAAAGTTTACCTTTTATGGTATAATAGAAAGAGCGAGGATATTCATGAAAGAAAGAATCAGTGAATTAAAAACAAAAATGTTGAACATTTTTCAACAAGGTACCCTGAGGAAAAAACAAGAGGGTAAGAAACATAAAAAGTCTAGTTCAGTAAATCAGCCGATTGGAGTCGGATCTATTTTTGCGAAAATTTTGAGAGGTATTAAAGTGACCTTTAATACTCTTTTTATCCTAGGCTTTATCGGTGGGCTTTTTGGTGCTGGTCTAGCTATTGGTTATGGAGTTGCTTTGTTTGACAAGGCTAAGATCCCTCAAGCAGAGGAGTTGTTGAAGCAAGTTAAGAATATTGCTTCCATATCAGAAATTACTTATTCTGACGGTAGTACAATCGCTTCGATTGAGGGGGATTTGCTACGTACTTCTGTCGGCTCAGATGCTATCTCTGATAACTTGAAGAGGGCTATCATTGCGACAGAGGATGAACATTTTAACGAACACCATGGAGTTGTACCTAAGGCTGTTATTCGTGCGACTCTGGGAACATTTGTTGGTCTAGGGTCGTCCAGTGGAGGTTCGACCTTAACGCAGCAGGTCA
>BNJS01001984.1_pt1 | contig 99525 bp, 133 predicted proteins | sample 8540461 | NCBI WGS metagenome assembly BNJS01 (sample SAMD00202454, study PRJDB9452) | human saliva metagenome | isolation source: human saliva | place: Japan | reverse complement strand
AATAATATTTACTTTTTATATTTAATTTTAGGAATTTTAAAAATTTGAAGTTCTATTTACAATGCTGAGAAAAATTTTTAAGGGTTGTTGCAAAATTAACAAAAAGTAAAATAGTTCGTTACTGAGTAAATTTTTTAACGATAAAAATCAAGAATCTGCATCATAAGAAGCTTCTAAGCAATAAATTGCTAAGTGCTTCTAAGAAATCAGGAAACTCGTTGCACTCAAACACTTCTGAATTTGCTCGGCTCATTCTATTTGATTTTTATCTAAAAATTTCCATTCTGTAACTCACTTATTTTTACTTTAGGTTTGAAATTTCAATTTTACAGCAGCACCTTTTTATTATTTTTAAAAATATTTAAAAATAAATAAAAATATTATGATAGATAAAAATATATAATATCTGCTATAATATCTCTGATGAAACTGTAATTGTGGTTATTACAATGCAAGTATATAAGATTATAGTTTTAGCTATAATTGAAATAGAATATATATTCTCAAATAATATAAAAAGGAGAAAGCTACTAGTAAAGCAAAAGAGAATATATATATATGTACCGATAGCTAATCGGGAATTTACGACTATGGAGAGTACAAAGAACTATGGGTAGATACGAGGTACTCGTTGAAGTAGTAATAATTTAGTGTATTAAATATATTTTTAATACATTTCTAGTGGCGAAATGGGGAATATGAAAAAACTAGCATTAATATTAGGGGTTTTTATCATTAGTGGCATGTACAGATCAGAAGGTAGTAAACTATAATACAGCAAGATTAGATAACATAGAAGCCTATTTAGCAAATAATAAGGCAGTAAAACCTTCAGAAAAATGTAGATAAACTAGTAGAGAGGAAAAAGTTGAATATTCAGAAGAATATTTATCCTTAGAAAAGGAGGCTGACAAATGGAGAAGAGAAAAACTCAAGAATCACAACAACAATAACTATCATTACTATTATTAGTATTTTCTTTACCAGCATTAGCAATCCAAACACTAACAACAACACAAATGCGTGAAAATACAATAAGAATAAATGCATTAGAAATAAAGAACATAGATATAACAAATATAGAAGCACCAAAAGAAATGACAATAGTATTAGATGAAAGAGCATTAAACTTTTGATTTTGATAAATCAATAGTTAAACCTCAATATTTTGAAATGTTAAATAACTTAAAAAGATTTCATAGAACAAAAACAACTATGAACTAACAATAGAAGGACATACAGATTCTGTAGGAAGTAACCAATATAATATAGAACTTTCAAGAAGAAGAGCAGAAGCTGTAAAAATCTAAATTAATAGAATTTGGATTACCTGAAGATAGAATAGTTGGAATAGAAGCTAAGGGAGAAGATTATCCAGTAGCAACAAATGAAACGCCAGAAGGAAGATTACAAAAATAGAAGAGTGGAATTTAGATTAGTTCAAAAGATAATACATATTAGGGGTAAATATATAAGTGCAAGAAGGAGAAGTATAAATGGGAAATAACAGCTAAGTAATACCGAAAAAAACTTACGTTCAATAGCTAAGAGATATGAAAATGTAAAATATTCAGTAGGTCTTGCAGTACTTTTAATGAATGGGGCAAGTGCATTTTCTAATACAAATGCAGTTCAAGAATCAGAAAGACAGAAAGAAGTAGCAAAAAGATAGCCAAGCAGAAAAAGACTGTGGTAAAAAGAAGCAAAAATCGGAAAAGAAAGAATCAAGTCAAAAGTTAAAAAGCTTCGTGGGTAAATATGCAATTTGGAGCTAATGATATGTATAGCAATCTTTTTGCTACACCTAAAAACTAAAGTAGATAAAGCTTCAGTTGTAAAAAGCGAAAAACTGTATTAGTAGCAAGTACAGATAATACAGCAAGTTTACCTATGTTTGCAAAACTATTAACAGATATAGAAGAAACTACAGAAAACAGAACAGAAGTTCTAACAACAATTACTAAAAAGAAGAAACTCCTACAGTGGAAGAAATAAAGGCAAGTAAAAAAAGAATTAAGAAGTTCAGTAGGAAATCTTCAAGATAAAAATAGACGTAGCAAGAAAAAGAAAAATCAAAAAAAGAAATAGATGGGCTAAAATTAGAGTTAGTTCAACTTATGGAACAAGGAGATCAAGTAGTAAAATCACCTTGGGCTTCTTGGCAATTTGGAATGAACTATTTCTATGAAGATTAGGGGTGGATCATACAAAGGAAGAGGAGATAGAACTAAAAAAATATCCTTTTGAAGGAATATTTACAAGAAGCAATGGAAATGAAAGATATATTTCAACTTCAAGTAAACAATATTCTAAACTTACAATGACTGATAGTATAACATCAGCTAGTACAAATAGAAGAACTAATATAAAAAAATGGTTATGGTTTAGTTGGAGTGGGAACAGTTCAAGAACCTATAGTAGCATTTGATGTAAATGCTGGAATAAGACCTAAACAAGTTGTAAAAGGAGCTATTACAATAACTGAAAAGAATCCTATTGCAATTGCTCAACCTGAAGCAATAGTATTTAATTCGCCAACAATAAATATAGTACCTCCTTCACCAGTAAGTGTAACAGCAACAGTACCAACTGTAAATGCACCAAATGTTACTCCACCAGGTGTAAATGTACCAGCTTTACCTACAGCTTTAAGTTTTTCACCTGTTACTCCTAGTATAACAGCACCAACAGCTCCTAGTGTAACTGTCTTTAACCCAATGGATTTAGCATTTCAAGGAACTGGATTTGGACAAGGGAGCTCCTAGTATCTCAAAAGGTAGTTTAACATTAGAAAATTTTGATGAATATAATACTAATTCAACAGTTACTATATCAACAGAAAATGGAAACGCAACTTGGAGTGGTGGAAATGTGACTGTAACTAGTACAATAAGTCCTAGTGCAGCTGGAATTTTAACACCAGGTTCATACAATGGTTCAGGTTATACCGCATTTATTAGTGATGCTGCAAACCATTCAGTTAAAATAAATGGTGATTATGATATGACTAGAGTTGGAACTGCTGGAAAAGGGACAGTGTATTTTGTAAGTTTAAATCCATACTATGTTGCTAATAGTGATAAAACTTTTGAATTTGCTGGCAATTTAACTTTACATGGACATAATGATCCAAATAGTGATAAATTATTATTAGGGTTTTGAACATCAATTACTAACTTACAATAGAGGTTCAACAGTAAATGGGACATCTATATTAAAAGAACTCAGGAAATATTTTTATTAGCCAGTGGATACAATCTTGTTGGAATTCAAATAGACACTGAATATTCTAATGACAGTCAGGCATTTATAAAACAGCCTCAAACTATAAATGAAGGTAAAATAATAATTAATTCTAAAAAAATAGTATAGGAATTGATTATGGAAATTATTATAGTGCATCTCCTAATACTAAATTAACTTTAGGAAATATAGAAGTAAATGGAGAAAAATAACTATGGTTTTAGAATGAAATCTTATTATAATATGACACAAGGAGGAACTAACTCTGCTTATTATGATTTAACAGAGATAACTGGTGGGGGAAGTGGAAAAATATCTGTAAAAGGGAAAAAGAATGTTGGAATTTCAATAGCTCAAGGATATTCAACAGGAGATCCTCTTACTAAAATAACAGGCTTAAATATAGAGGTTGGAGGAACAAATAATGTAGGATTTTTAAGGAATTCTCAAAATGCTCTTCCAACTGCAAATATCAATACAAATGCCATGGTTTTAAACAATACTACTATGGGAGATACATTTAATTTTTGATTCGTCTGCAACGGTTAGTGCATTAATAAGAAGTGATGTTCATGAAATAATACTTGATAAAGATATTACTGTTGGTGCAACAGGAGTAAAGAATGCATTGATGCAAGCTGGTAATGATGGAAAAAGTAACATTAGCACATGGAAAAAACTATTACTTCAACAACTGCTAATGAATTTTATGGAATGACAGCGGGTAATTTTGCTGGAGCTGATGGAAAGAAGGCAATAGCTAAAAACTTAGGTACTTTAGCTATTGGTGGAAATAAAAGTTTGGGTATGGCTATAGATGTAGACGATGAAGGTATTAATAAAGGAACCATTAACTTTACAGGGACTAATGGAGCGGGAGTATACAATACAGGAACTTTTTACAGCTAAATCAGGAAGTTCAATAAATGTTAATAGTCCTGGGCAAAACAGCATTGGAGCATTTAACTCTGGAACTTTAACAATTGATAAAGGTGCAACAATAACAGGAACTGCTAAAGATGCAACAGGAATTTATGCAACAGGCGGAACAGCAACAAATAATGGTACGATATCTATGACAGCTGAAAAAGCAAAAGGTTTAGTTACAGATAAAGCTGGTACTACAGCAGGAACTATTATAAATAATGGAACAGTATCTGTTACAGGTAAAGAATCAGTAGGAGCTGCAGCTCTTGATGGTACTATAACTGCTGCAACTGGAAGCATTTCTGCTAGTGGACTTTCAGGAATAACTCTATATACAGGAGGAACAACAGGAGGAACAATAAATGCTACAGGAGGAACAATAGATGCTACAAATGGTGCAATTAATGTTTATGCTGACAAGGGAACTATAAACTTTAATGGAGCTACTATTAATACAGGAGCAAGTTCTTTAGCATTTATGAAGGGTGGAGGAGCTGTAAACTTTAATTCTCCAACAACAGCTAACATAGATACAAATGGTACAGTTTTCTATATTCCACCTACTATATCACCTGTACCTACTAGCCCAAGTTATTCACCATTTTTGGGATTAACTGCAGCTGCACTAACAGGATTTAATAGTTTGAATAATTTGACTTTAAATATGGCAGCTAATTCAAATTTAGCAGTTGCTCTTATGTACAAACTAAGGTATCAGATCTTGCTACTTCAAGTATTGGAGCTTTAGGAGCTACTGTAACAGGAACAAATTATAATGACTATCTACTATATAAGAGTGAATTGACAGCTGATACAGGAAGTACTTATGCTCAGTTTAAAAAAGATAGCATTATCTAACTCTTCTATAATAAATAATACTAATCTAAGTACAGCAGATAATAATGTTGTACTGATGGCTCAAGAGAATAATGAAGGAATAAAGATTGGGTGAAATTGACTAATAATGGCACTATTTCTTTAACAGGAAAAAGGCTCTCTGCAATGTATGCAAGTAATGGAAAAAAATAACTAACTCTGCTAATTCTAATATCACAGTTGGAGATAGTGGAACTGCTATTTATGGAAAAAAATAAAGGTGTAGGAGATACTTTAATTGAAAATAGTGGAACTATCACAGTTGGAAAAAGCATCAACAGGAATTTATGCTAAAGATTATGCAACAACTGGAGTTGAAAAATAAAGGAACTATTAATTTAGCTGATGATGATGGAATAGCTATAAGTTATGAACCTAATTTAACTTCAGCTATAGTTGTTGAAAAATAAAGGAAAAAAATAACTAGTACTGCTAAAAAAAGGTACAGGAATCTATGCAGCAAAAGATGCTAATTCTATCCAATATTCTGCATTAAACTCTGGAACTATCTCACTAGGAGAAGGTGGAGTAGGTCTATACACTAATGCGACTTCTACTACTATAAGCCCTAAATTATCAAATACAGGAACTATTAAAGTAGGAAAAAAATGGTATAGGATTATAGTGGTTATGAAGAAACTGCAACAGGAAATATTACGGTTGGAGATACTGGTATAGCTTTATACTCACAAGGTGGAGATGTCAATATAGGAAGTACAACAGACAGTCCAACAATTACAGTAGGAAATACTAATGCTACTGCTGTATATACAACAGGAAGCGGACAAAATGTAACAAGTACTAAAGCTAATTATGATATAGGAACAGAATCTTACGGTTTTGTTAATAAAGGAACAGGAAATACATTAAATATAAGTGGTGGAACTGCTACTTTAAAAGATAAAGGAGTATTCGTATATTCAAATGATACAACTGGAAATATAACTAATAGTAATCCTATCAGTTCAACTGGAACTATAGGTTCTAATATAGGAGTTTATTCAGCTGGTACCGTAAATAATAGTGGAAATATAACTTTTACTGGCGGAACAGGAAATATAGGAGTATACGTAATTGATAATGGAACTATAAATAATAGTGGAAAAAATCAATGTAGGAGCTTCAACAACAGCTAAACGTAGTATAGGAGCTGTAGCTAATACAGGTACTATCAACAATACTGGTAATATAGTTGTCAATGGACAATATGGATTAGGACTTTATTCAACAGGAGCGACAAGTACTATCAATAATAGTGCAAATATCACTCTTACTGGTGATGAAACTATAGGTGCATACGGAGCTAATGGTTCTAATATTAATTTGACTTCTGGAACTATAGCTTCAACAGGAAATAAAACAACAGGTTACTATTTAGGAAGTGGAACTGCTAGTACCATAGCTTCAGGAGCTAAAAATAAATGTAACAGGAAATGAAGCTAATGGTATATATGTAAATAGTGGAGCTAATTTAACATATACTGGAGAAACAAAAAGTTACAGGAGATGCAGCTTATGGACTAATAGTTGACGGAGCTTCAACTGTTAATGCAACAGGAGGAAAAAGTAACTATAGGAGGAACATCAGGAGTTAATGGAAGTTCTTCAGGAGCAAATTCTAATAGAGGAGCTGCTGGATTAGTTGTAACATCTGGTTCAACACTATCTGGAAATAATTTGAATGTTATTGCAGATGTGGCAGGAGAAAAATTCAGTTGGTGTTTACTCAGCAGGTTCACTTGCAATAGATTCAGCGAATGTATCTGCTTATGATAGTGCTGTAAACTTCTATACTAATGGAGGAACTCTTTCAATAGGAAACAATGGAGGAACTAGTACAGTTTTAACTGGAACTGGAGCTAATAAAGGAGCATTAATGTTCTATACTCCAAGTGGAAATATTCTATTAAATGGACCAGTAAATGCAACAGTTCAAGGTTCTACAGATACACTTAAGAGAGGTACAGCTTTCTATTATACAGGTGGAGGAGCACTAGGAACAATTAGTAGTTATACTCAGTTGAATCCAACTGCTATAGCTTCTTGGGCAAGAAATCGTTTTGGTAATGGTACAACAAGTACTTTAGGAAAGTTAAACTTAACTATGAATCAAGATTCAAGATTATTCTTAACAGAACAAGTTGATGTAGCTCTATCTAATACTTCAGCAACTAGTCTATTCAGTGGTTTATCTTCTACTGAAAGACCAAATGTAACTGGTGCTGGATCAGGATACAGAACATTTATGCTATATCATAGCCATTTGAATGTTGATAATGCAGTAAATTTTAGATAATACTAATGATCCATATAACTTAATGGAAATTTCTAGTTCATCTATAACTAATAATAGTACTATAACTGGTACACAAGCTGGTCAAATAGCTCTAGCACAAGCTAATGATACAACACCAAAAATCAGTTGTAACATTAACTAACAATGGAACTATTACTTTTATCTGGAGCAAAATTCAGCTGGAATTTTTGCTAAAAAAACGGTATTGTTAAGAATACAAATGATATAACTGTAGGAAATTCTTCTTCAGGAATATATGGATTAAATAATACAGAAATAAGCAATACAGGAACTATAACAACAGGTGGTTCTTCAACAGGTATTTTCTATTCAGATATAGAAAAAGACTCAGCTGGAAATGTAACAGCTATTAATAATACAACAACTGGATTAAAAAAATGATGGAACTATTAATTTAAATGGTGATGATTCAGTTGCCTTAACTTATGAACCTGGAAATATTACATCAACTGTGGCATTTGAAAAACACAGGAGATATTTCAAGTACTGGAGATAAGAATGTAGGAATGTATGCAAAAATTAGCAAAAATAATGCTGCTTACACTACTAAAAAAATACAGGAAATATTACATTAGGAAATTCAGCTTCTTTAAGCAATCCAAATGTAGCTATGTATACTAATGCAACTTCAACAGGAACTAATCCTTTTAATAAATGTAGGTAATATTACAGTTGGAGATAATGCAGTTGGAATGTATGGATATGAAGAAAATTCAAATGGTAACATCACAGTTGGTAATGGTTCTATAGCTATGTACTCTAAAGGTGGAAATGTAAATGTTGCTGGAAGTATCACAACAGGAAATTCTGGAGAATCAGTAGGAGTGTATACTGTAGGAAATGGTCAAACTATTACAAATAATGGAGCTACATTTAATTTAGGTGATACTGCATTTGGATTTGTAAATGTAGGAAGTGGAAATAATATAACAAGTAATGGAGGAAGTGCGACATTAAGTAATAATGGAGTATTCATCTATTCAAGTGATAAAGCTAATACTATAAATAATAGTACTAATATTACATCAACAGGAAGCACAGGAAAGAATTATGGTATATATGCTTCTGGTACTGTTAATAACTCTGGAAATATGAATTTATCTAATGGTGTTGGAAACTTAGGTATTTATATAACTAATGGAGGAACAGGAAGAAATAGTGGTAATATCACAGTTGGAGCATCAGATGATCCTAATGGATTTTTATAGTATAGGTATGGCAGCAGGTTATGTTGGAGATAGCACAAATCCAGCAACTACAGGAACTATAGAAAAATAATGGAACTATCACTGTAACTGGAGAGAAAGGTATAGGTATGTATGATGCTAATACTGGAACTACAGTAACTAATAATAATAATATAGTTCTTAATGCTAATAATACTATGGGAATCTATGTAGAAAAACGGAGCTAAGGCTGTAAATAATGGTTCAATTAGAACAGGTGTTAGTGGATTATCATCTGTAATAGGGGTTGTTTTAGGTCAAAAACTCTATATTAGAAAAATAATGGAACAATCAATATTTCAGGAACTCAAAGTAAGGGAGTACTATTAAAAAGGTGGAACGATAGCTAACTATGGAAACATAACTGTATCAGGAGCTGGTTCAAAGGAAACAGATTCATTAAATTCATCACCAACAAGTAAGAAAGTTGGTTCAGTTGCAATAAATGCACCAGCAGGAGCAACAACTGCAACAATAACTGCAGGTGGAGTAGTACAAACACCAACAGTTGTTAATACAACAGCTAGAAATCCAATCTCTGTAGCTGCAGATAGTATAGGATTGTATGTAAATACATCTGGTACACATTTCACTAATTCAATAACAGGATTAGGAAACTTAACAACTAATGCTGATTTAATAATAGGAACTGAAGCAGCTCAAAGTACAAGAAGTAGATATATTTTTAGTAAATGACAACAGAATATTAAATCCATATAATACAGCTATATTAACAAGTGGAGTTTCTAAATGGGATATTTATTCAGGTTCATTAACTTGGATGACAACTCCAACTTTAGACTCAACAACTGGAGTTATAACAAATCTATATATGGCAAAAATACCATATACAGAATGGGCTAATGATAGAGATACATATAACTTCACAGATGGATTAGAACAAAGATATGGAGTTGAAGAATTAGGAACTAGAGAAAATAAGGTATTCCAAAAAAACTTAACTCTATAGGAAATAATGAAGAAACTCTATTATATCAAGCTTTATGATGAAATGATGGGACACCAATACGCTAATGTTCAACAAAGAATACAAGCGACTGGAGATGTCTTAAATAAAGAATTTAACTATTTAAGAAGTGAATGGCAAACTGTATCAAAAGATTCAAATAAAGTAAAAAGTATTTGGAGCTAGAGGAGAATATAATACAGATACAGCAGGAGTAATTGACTATAAGAACAATGCTTACGGAGTGGCTTATGTTCATGAAGATGAAACAGTAAGACTTGGAGAAGGAACAGGTTGGTATGCAGGTATAGTTAACAATACATTTAAGTTTAAAGATATAGGAAATTCTAAAGAAGAGCAATTACAAGGAAAAAGTAGGTATATTTAAATCAATACCATTTGACCATAATAATAGCTTGAATTGGACAATATCTGGAGATATATTTGCAGGATACAACAAGATAAATAGAAGATTCTTAGTAGTAGATGAAGTATTCAGTGCAAAAGGAAGATATCATACTTACGGAGTAGGTCTAAAGAATGAAGTATCAAAAGAATTTAGATTGAGTGAAGACTTCACATTAAAACCTTATGCAGCTCTAGGTTTAGAATACGGAAGAGTATCTAAGATAAGAGAAAAATCTGGAGAAATCAAGTTAGATGTAAAATCAAATGATTACTTCTCAGTAAGACCGGAAGTTGGAGCTGAATTAGGATTTAAACATCACTTCGATAGAAAAAAACAGTAAGAGTAGGAGTAACAGTAGCTTATGAAAATGAACTTGGAAGAGTAGCTAATGGTAAGAATAAAAGCTAAAGTTGCAGGAACAGATGCTGATTATTTCAATATCAGAGGAGAAAAAGAAGATAGAAGAGGAAATGTAAAAACAGATCTTAATATCGGTGTAGATAACCAAAGAATTGGAGTAACAGCTAATGTAGGTTATGATACAAAAGGAAATAATGTAAGAGCTGGAGTAGGATTAAGAGTCATATTCTAACATCATAATAAGTGAAAAAAGGAGGCTAATTTTTAGTCTCCTTTTCATGTATTTTAGAACTAAACTTGACTTTAATAAAATAAATATATATGATATATATATTATAAAAAAATAAAAAGGAGACTGATTATGGTATTTAAAAATTCAATTGATTTATAAAAAAAGCACTTAATTTAATTCCAGGTGGAGTTAATAGCCCAGTTAGAGCTTTTAAATCAGTAAATAGAGAAGCACCTATCTTTTGTAAAAAAAGGACAAGGAGCTAGAATATATGATGAAGATGATAATGAATATATAGACTATATTTGTTCTTGGGACTTTTTAATTTTAGGTCATAATCATCCAAAAAGTTATAGAAGAAGTGAAAAATAATTGAAAATGGAAGTTCTTATGGACTACCAACAAAATATGAAGTAGATTTGGCAGAACTTATAGTAGAGATAGTTCCTTCTATTGAAAAAAGTAAGACTAACTACTTCAGGAACAGAAGCTACGATGTCAGCAGTAAGATTAGCAAGAGCCTATACTGGAAGGAATAAGATTTTTAAAATTTGAAGGTTGTTATCATGGGCATTCTGATGCTTTTACTTGTAAAAATCAGGTTCAGGATTATTAACAGAAGGATATCAAGATAGTAATGGTATAACAGACGGTGTGTTAAAAAGATACACTAACTTTTAGGATTTGGAGATTTAGAAAAAGTTGAAAAAATCTGTTAAGAAATGAAGAAGTAGCCTGTGTAATAGTTGAACCTATTCCAGCAAATATGGGACTTATAGAAACTCATAAAGAGTTTTTACAAGGTTTAAGAAGAATAACAGAAGAAACTAAAACAATTTTAATATTTGATGAAGTTATATCAGGGTTTAGATTAGCTTTAGGTGGAGCTCAAGAATTTTTTTGGAATAACTCCAGACTTAACAACTTTAGGAAAGATAATCGGTGGAGGTTATCCTGTTGGTGCTTTTTGGAGGAAAAAAGAGAAATTATGGATTTAGTTGCTCCAGTTGGAAGAGTTTATCATGCAGGAACTTTATCAGGAAATCCAATAGCATCAAAAAGCTGGTTTTGCAACTATAAGCTATTTAAAAGAAAAATCCAAATATCTATAAAGAATTAGCTGAAAAATACAAATTACTTGTTAGATAATGTAGAAAAAAATTAGCTGAAAAAAATATGGAGTAGATGTTTGTATAAATTCAATGGGTTCTCTTTTCACAATTTTCTTTGTTGATTTAGAAAAAGGTTGAAAAATCTTGAAGATTCATTAAAAGGCTAATACAGAAAAATTTCTCTATATACTTTAATATTATGTTGGATAATGGAATAGTTGTTCCACCATCACAGTTTGAAGCTCATTTCTTATCTATAGCTCATACAAAGAAAGAACTTGATAGAACTCTTGAAGTAATGGAGATGGCATTTAAAAAATAGGTGAAAAATGCCAAATAAGTTTTTTTCCTGTTTCAATAGATCTTAATAATAAAAAAATATTTTTGGTAATTGGTGCTGGAAAAAAATTGCTTTTAAGAAAAGTGAAAAACTCTTTTGGACTATAATTGTAATATTACAGTTATTACTAAAGAAGTTTCAGAAGAAAAAAATTTTTAGAATTAGAAAAAGAAAAATAAAAATTAAAATATTAAAAAAATCAAGAATTTGAAGAAAAAAATTTTTTAGAGGATACTTTTTTTAGTTGTGTCAGCAACAGATAATAAAGAGTTAAATGATAAAAATATCAAAAATTATGTATGAGTAAAAAAATATTTTAGTAAATAATATCACTTCTCAAGATAATATGAATCTTAGATTTATGAGCATATTATCAAATGATGATATTCAAATTTCAATTACAGCTAATGGAAATCCTAAAAAAAGCTGTAGAAGTCAAAAAAATAAGATAAAAAGAATTTTTTTGAAAAAAATATTTTAATTAAAAAATAAAAAGAGGGCTGTTGCAAATTAACAAAAAGTAAAAAAATAGTTCGTTACTGAGTAAATTTTCTTAACGATAAAAAAATCAAGAATCTCGCTGCAAATCAGGAAAAACTCACTTCGTTCAAACACTCCTGAATTTGCTCGGCTCATTCTATTTGATTTTTTTATCTAAAATTTCCATTCGTAACTCACTTATTTTTTTACTTTAAGATTGAAATTTTAAATTTGCAACAGCCCCTTCAATTTATTGACCTTCATAATAAATTACTTCTAAATTCTCTCTTAAAAAAACTACTTTCTTTTTAGCAGTATCATATCCATAGACAATACCATTCTTATCTATCAAATATATGTTTTTATATACTTTTAAAGTAGATGTTTCTGTTGATGATTTTTTTGAGTTTCTGGATCATAACCATAGTATATAAGTTTGTATGAATTTCCTTTTTTTAACAATTTTAAAACTGTCAGCAGTATCAGGATAATCTATTTTTTTCTTCCAATCATTTTATCAAAAATGAGGTTTTTCCATCAGTAGTTATCCCAGCAAAAAAATACTAAAACTTACTGAACCTCTCACGACTAACACCCTACGAGTGCTAGAGTCGCAAGGTTCTTAAGTACTATTTAGTTTCTTTTTGAATATCTAGTATTCAAATACTAGCTAATTTCCTTAAGACTTTAATGGACAAGCTCTCCATTGAGAACATTTACGTCCTGTTGGCACGGTTCAAAACCATTTAATTTTTGGCAGTGAATATTTTACGAGGTTACTGCATTTTCTAACCTCAACCTTATATATTCAGTTTCCAAAGTTCCTAAATATATTATACTCTAAAAATTAGTAAAATTACAAATTTTAGAGCAACATTTTCAATGTTGGTGTTATTCATACCCTACGAGTACATGTCTCACGGCTAACACCCTAACGAGTGCTAGAGCCACGAGTGTTCTAACACACTTAATAAAAAGAGTTAGAAAAATTAATTCTAGCTCTTTTTATCTTTCTATTGACAAATAGCCAGATTTATTATAGAATAAATAAAATTAAATATATTTCCTTTTAAGAGAGTCCAGAGAGGCTAACAAGGGTGTGAGAAAGGCTAATTTTTTTTAGTCTGTATTTTTGTATGTTTGCCTAAAGCCTTTGGTTTTAGGTTTTTTTATTAAAAAAATACTTGTGAGGTAAAAATGAAAAATTTTATTAGATGAAAATGGCATACAAAGATCAATAACAAGAATATCTTATGAAATTATCGAAAGAAATAAAAACAGTGGAAAATATTGTTTTAGTTGGAATAAAAAAATAGAGGAGATATTCTAGCAGAAAGAATTAAAGAAAAAAATTGATGGAACTTGAAAATGTGGATATTCCATCAGAAACTATTGATATTACATACTATAGAGATGATATTGATAGAAAAAAATTTTTGATTTAGATATAAAAGATACAGAATTTAAAATCTAATTTAACAGGGAAAGTTGTTGTTATGGTTGATGATGTACTATATACAGGAAGAACTATAAGAGCAGGGCTTGATGCAATTCTTAGTAAATCAAGACCAGCTAAAAATTCAACTTGCATGTTTAATTGATAGAGGACACCGTGAATTACCAATAAGGGCAGATTTTATAGGGAAGAATATTCCAACATCTCATTCTGAGAATATAGAGGTATATTTGAAAGAAACAGATGGAAAGGAAGAAGTTGTAATATTGTAGATATTTATAACTTACCTATTTAGAATGTCCTATAATTTTTAATTTGTGACCTTCTAAATAGTGTAAGAACTATTTGGGAGGTTTTTTTATGAAAAAAATTTGTTGTCTATGGAAGACTTAACAAATGAAGAAATACTATCTTTGGTTAAAAAGAGCTTTTAGACTTAAAAAAATGGAGCAGAGAATAAAAAAAGAAATGATTTGTTTATAGCGAACTTATTTTTTTGAAAAATTCTACTCGTACAAAGAAAAGTTTTGAAGTAGCTGAAAAGAAATTAAATCTAAATGTTATTGATTTTGAAGTATCAACTTCATCTGTTCAAAAAGGGTGAAACTCTTTATGACACATGTAAAACATTAGAGATGATAGGAATTGATATGTTGGTTATCAGACATTCAGAAAAATGAGTACTATAAACAACTAGAAAAATTTAAAAATCCCTGTGATAAATGGTGGAGATGGAAGTGGAGAACATCCATCACAATGTCTTTTAGATATTATGACTATATATGAAAAATTATGGTAAATTTGAAGGTTTAGATATAATAATTGCTGGAGATATAAAAAAACTCAAGAGTAGCAAGAAGTAATAAAAAAAGCTCTTACAAGATTAGGGAGCAAAGGTTAGCTTTGTAGCACCTGAAATTTGGAAAGATGAAACTTTAGGAGAATTTGTAAATTTTGATGATGTAATAGACAAAGTGGATATTTGTATGCTTTTTAAGAGTTCAACATGAAAGACATACAGATAGTAAAGAAAAATCTGAGTTCTCAAAAAGAAAAATTATCATAAAAAAATTATGGATTAACAGAGGAAAGATATAAGAAATTAAAAGAAGGAGCAATTATAATGCACCCTGCTCCTGTAAATAGAGATGTAGAAATAGCAGATAGCTTGGTTGAAAGTGAAAAATCTCGTATATTTGAACAAATGAAAAATGGAATGTTTATGAGACAAGCAATACTTGAATACATTATAGAAAAAAATAGTTTGTAAAATTATTGAAAAATAAGAGAGTTACATTCCAGATTTTTAGAATAAAAAAATTAAATAGAATGAGCCGAGTAATTGTCGGCGTGTCTGAAGCCAACTTGTTGGCAAGTTTTGCCGAAATTACAGCGAATTCTTAATTTTTTTATTCGTTAAGAAATCTGGCTAGTAACGAACTATTTTTTTCAAAAATAGAAAGGTAGGTTTTATGCTATTAAAAAAATTGTAAGATTTTTAAAAAAATGGTAAATTTGAAAAAGTAGATATTTTAATAAAAGATGATAAAATTGAAAAAAATTTCAGAAAAACATAGATATTGTAGATGAAAAATACAATAGATGTTAAAAAAATAGATTTGTAACAGCAGGTTTCATAGATGCACATGTTCACTGGAGAGAACCAGGATTTTCTAAAAAAGAAACTGTCTATACAGCTTCAAGGGCAGCAGCAAGAGGAGGATTTACAACAGTTATGACTATGCCTAACTTAAATCCTGTTCCTGATAGCCTTGAAACTTTAAATAAGCAATTAGAAATTATAGAAAAAGATTCTGTAATTAGAGCAATACCTTATGGAGCAATAACAAAAGGAAGAATATGGTAGAGAGCTTTCAGATATGGAAGATATAGCCGATAAAGTATTTGCTTTTACTGATGATGGTAGAGGAGTTCAAAGTGCTAATGTTATGTATGAAGCAATGCTTATGGGTTCTAAATTAAATAAAGCAATAGTTGCACACTGTGAGGATAATTCCCTTTATAAGAGGTGGTGGGATGCATGAAGGAAAAAAGAAGTGCAGAACTTGGAATAAAAAGGAATACCTTCAATCTGTGAATCAACTCAAATAGCAAGAGATATACTTAGCTGAAGCAGCAGATTGTCATTACCATGTATGCCATATATCTGCTAAGGAATCAGTTAGAGCAGTAAGAGAAGGAAAAAAAGAATAATATAAGAGTAACTTGTGAAGTTACGCCACACCACTTATTAAGTTGTGATGAAGATATAAAAAGAAGATAATGGAATGTGGAAGATGAACCCTCCTTTAAGAGGAAGAGAAGATAGAAATGCTTTTAATAGCAGGAATCTTAGATGGAACAATAGATATTATTGCAACTGACCATGCACCACATACTATGGAAGAAAAAAAGTTAGAGGAATAGAAAAAAATCTTCATTTGGTATAGTTGGTTCAGAAACAGCTTTTTGCACAACTTTATACAAAGTTTGTTAAGACTGATATATTCTCACTAGAAATGTTAGTTAAGTTGATGTCAGAAAAATGTTGCTAAAAATATTTAACTTACCTTATGGAAAAATTAGAAGAAAAATTCTTTTGCAGATATAGTTGTAATAGATTTAGAAAAAGAAATGACAATTAATCCTGAAGAATTTTTTTAAGCAAAGGAAAGAACACACCTTATGCTAATGAAAAAGTAAGTGGAATACCAGTTTTAACTATAAGCAGTGGAAAAAGTTGCTTATGTAGATAAAGAAGAAATTAATTTATTATAATAAAGGAGAAATGCTATGTACAACAGACAATTAATTTTAGAAGATGGAACTGTCTATAAAGGTTATGCCTTTGGAGCTGATGTAGAAAATGTAGGAGAAGTAGTTTTTAACACTTCAATGACAGGATATCAAGAAATTTTATCAGACCCTTCGTACAATGGTCAAATAGTTACATTGACATATCCACTTATAGGAAACTATGGGATAAATCGTGATGACTTTGAATCAATGAAACCTTGTATAAAAGGAATGATAGTTAAAGAAGTGTGTACAACACCTTCAAATTTCAGAAGTGAAAAAACTCTTGATGAAGCTTTTAAAAAGAATTTGGAATACCAGGAATTTATGGTATAGATACAAGAGCATTGACAAGAAAACTTCGTTCAAAAAGGAGTTGTAAAAGGTTGCCTTGTTTCAATAGACAAAAAAATGTTGATGAAGTTGTAGCTGAACTAAAAGAAAACAGTTTTACCTACTAACCAAATAGAACAAGTTTCATCAAAATCTATATCTCCTGCTCTAGGTAGAGGTAGAAGAGTAGTTCTAGTTGACTTAGGAATGAAAATTGGTATAGTTAGAGAATTAGTGTCAAGAGGTTGTGATGTAATAGTAGTTCCTTATAATACAACTGCTGAAGAAGTTTTAAGATTAGAACCAGATGGAGTAATGCTTACAAACGCACCTGGAGACCCAGAAGATGCAAAAGAAAGTATTGAAATGATAAAAAGGAATTATTGGCAAGGTAACTATTTTTTTGGAATTTGTATGGGACATCAATTAGTTTCTCTTGCTTGTGGAGCAAAAAAACATATAAATTAAAATTTGGACATAGAGGAGGAAATCACCCTGTTAAAAAAATATCTTAACTGGCAGAGTTGATATAACATCTCAAAAACCATGGTTATGCTGTTGATATAGATTCATTAAAAGATACAGATTTAGAGCTTACTCATATTGCAATAAAACGATAGAAGTTGTGAAGGTGTAAGACATAAAAAAATATCCTGTGTTCACTGTACAATTCCACCCAGAAGCAGCAGCTGACCACATGATACAAGTTATTTATTTGATGAATTTATAAAAAAATATTGATAAGAATATGAATAAAAAGTAAAAAACTGTTCGTTACTAGCCAAATTTCTTAACGGATAAAAAAATTAGAATTCGCTGCAAATTCAGCCAACTTGCTGACAAGTCAGCTTCAAACACGCTGAGATTTGCTCGGCTCATTCTATTTAATTTTTATCCCTAAAAATTTGGAAATGTAACTCTCATGTTTTTTTACTATATTATAATTGAATTAGAGTGTTAGGAGTGAGATTAATGCCAAAAAAAGAAAAGATATAAAAAAACTATACTTGTAATAGGTTCAGGATCAATAATAATAGGACAAGCTGCTGAGTTTGACTATGCTGGAACACAAGCTTGTCTATCTTTAAGAGAAGAAGGATATGAAGTAATACTTGTAAACTCAAACCCTGCAACAATAATGACAGATAAAGAGATTGCAGATAAAGTATATATAGAACCATTAACTGTTGAATTTTTTTATCAAAAAAATTATAAGAAAAAGAAAAACCAGATGCACTTTTTACCCTACATTAGGAGGACAAGTTGCTTTTAAACTTAGCAGTTAGTCTACATGAAAGTGGAGTTTTAGATGAATGTGGAGTTGAAATTTAGGTACAAAATTATCTTCAATAAAAACAAGCTGAAGATAGAGAATTATTTAGAGACTTAATGAATGAATTAAATGAACCTGTACCTGACTCTGCAATAGTTCATACATTGGAAGAAGCAGAAAAAAATTTGTAAAAGAAATAGGTTATCCTGTTATAGTAAGACCTGCATTTACAATGGGAGGAACAGGGGGAGGAATTTGTTACAATGATGAAGATTTACAAGAAATTGTACCAAACGGATTAAACTATTCACCAGTTCATCAATGTTTGCTTGAAAAATCAATAGCAGGATATAAAGAAATAGAATATGAAGTTATGAGAGATAGCAATGACACTGCAATAGTTGTATGTAACATGGAAAAATATAGATCCTGTTGGGATACATACAGGAGACTCAATAGTTGTTGCACCTTGCTTAACATTGACTGATAGAGAAAATCATATGTTAAGAGATGTTTCTTTAAAAATCATAAGAGCATTAAAAATTGAAGGTGGATGTAATGTACAAATAGCACTTGATCCTAACTCTTTCAAATACTATATAATTGAAGTAAACCCAAGAGTTTCTCGTTCATCAGCACTTGCCTCTAAAGCAACTGGTTATCCAATAGCAAAAAAATAGCAGCAAAAGATAGCTGTCGGAATGACTTTAGATGAAATTATAAACCCAGTTACTAACTCATCTTATGCTTGTTTTGAGCCAGCAATAGATTATGTTGTAACAAAAAAATTCCAAGATTCCCATTCGATAAATTTGGAGATGGAGACAGATACTTAGGAACTCAAATGAAAGCAACAGGGGAAGTTATGGCAATAGGTAGAACTTTAGAAGAATCTTTACTTAAAGCTATAAGATCACTTGAATATGGAGTACATCATTTAGGTTTACCTAATGGAGAAGAATTCTCATTAGAAAAAGATAATTAAAAAGAATTAAATTAGCTGGAGATGAAAGATTATTCTTTATAGGTGAAGCACTAAGAAGAGATGTAAGTATAGAAGAAATTCATGAATATACAAAAAAATAGATTTATTCTTCTTAAATAAAATGAAGAATATAATAGATTTAGAACATCTATTAAAAAGATAACAAAGGAAATATAGAACTATTAAGAAAAAGTTAAAACTTTTTGGTTTCTCAGATAGAGTTATAGCTCATAGATGGGAAAATGACTGAGCCAGAAATAACAGAATTAAGACATAAACATAACATAAGACCTGTATATAAAAATGGTTGATACTTGTGCTGTTGAGTTTGATTCTAACACTCCATATTTCTATTCAACTTATGAATTTGAAAATGAATCAACAAGAAGTGAAAAAAAGAAAAAAATAGTTGTTCTTGGTTCATGGACTCTATAAGAATAGGGCAAGGAATAGAATTTGACTATGCAACAGTACATGCTATTATGGCAATTAAAAAAATTAGGTTATGAAGCAATAGTTATAAATAACAACCCTGAAACTGTATCAACAGATTTCTCAATCTCAGATAAACTATATTTTGAACCTTTAACACAAGAAGATGTTATGGAAATCTTAGATTTAGAAAAACCACTTGGAGTAGTTGTACAATCTGGAGGACAAACTGCAATTAACCTAGCTGATAAATTAGTTAAAAAAATGGAATACAAATTTTAGGAAGTTCTCTAGACTCAATAGATACAGCAGAAGATAGAGATAGATTTGAAAAAAATTACTTTTAGAATTAAAAAAATTCCTCAACCATTAGGAAAAAAACAGCGTTTGACGTAGAAACAGCATTAAAGAATGCAAATGAAATAGGGTACCCTGTATTAGTTAGACCATCTTATGTACTTGGTGGTAGAGCTATGGAAATAGTATACAATGATGAAGATTTAAAGAAATATATGGAAAAAAAGCAGTACATATAAATCCTGAACATCCAGTATTAATTGATAGATATTTGATAGGTAAGGAAATAGAAGTTGATGCTATATCTGATGGAGAAAATACATTTATACCTGGAATAATGGAACATATTGAAAGAGCAGGAGTACACAGTGGAGACTCTATCTCAATATATCCACCACAAAGTTTATCAGAAAAAGAAATTGAAACTTTAATAGATTATACAAAAAAATTAGCTAGTGGATTAAAAAGTTAAAGGACTTATCAATATTCAATATGTTGTAAGTAAGGGAGAAATTTATGTACTTGAAGTTAATCCAAGAGCTTCAAGAACAGTGCCATTCTTAAGTAAGGTTACAGGAGTTCCTGTTGCAAATATAGCTATGCAATGTATCTTAGGTAAGAAGTTAAGAGACTTAGGATTTACAAAAGATATTGCAGATACAGGAAACTTTGTATCTGTAAAAAGTACCTGTATTCAGTTTCCAAAAATTAAAGAATGTTGATACAACATTAGGACCTGAAATGAAATCAACAGGAGAAGTTATAGGAACAGATGTAAACTTAGAAAAAGCACTATATAAAGGACTTACTGCTGCTGGAGTAAAAAAATAAAAGACTATGGTAGAGTTTTATTTACAATAGATGACAAAAAAATAAAGAAGCTGCATTAAATCTTGCAAAAGGTTTCTCTGATGTAGGATTCTCAATTGTAGCAACAGAAGGAACAGGAACATATTTTGAAGGACATGGACTAAAAAGTTAAAAAAAGTCGGAAAAAAATAGATAACTCAGATTACAGTGTCTTAGATGCAATACAAAATGGAGATGTAGATATAGTAATAAATACTACAACAAAAAGGTAAATCTAGTGAAAAAAGATGGATTTAAAATTAGAAGAAAAAGCAACTGAACATGGAGTAATTTGTTTCACTTCACTTGATACTGCAAATGCACTATTAAGAGTTATTGAATCAATGTCTTTCAGAGTACAAAGTTTGTAAATAGGTGAAATATATGTCTATAAGAAACTTGGAAGAAAAAAACTTTTTGATGAATGGCAAGAAAAACTAGTATATAATCTTGAAAAATAAAAAAATTTTTTTGTTAGAGATGGCTTAGTTGATGAAAAAAAGTTATTTTAAAGCACCAGTAAAAAAATACTTTATCTTTTAAAAGGAAGTTAATGGTGGAGATAGAGATTGGGATCTTCGAGAATATATTGAAAAATGGTGGACGAGCAGCAACTTGGGGACAATATAACAAGATGGACTAAAGGAATTTTTAAAGTATAAAGAAGAATTAGAATGGAGTTCTTTAGAAAAATATAAAACGAAGATTCTAGAAAAGAGATTTTTAAGATATATCGTAGCTGTTAATCTAAAAAAATTCCAGGAGGATATACAACAGATTGTAAAAAAATTGAAGATTTTCTAGAAAAAAACCAAGTAATATTAACTACTTAAAAAAACAAATTTCACTTTATAACCCTGATATAATAATATGCTGTGGAACAGGTTGGTGGTATTCTAATTACATAGAAAAAAAGGTATGAAATGGGAAAAAACCAAAAGAGGAATATTATATAATAAAGAAAAATAATAAAATTATTATATCTTATTCCCACCCTGCAGCAAGAGTAAGTTCAAATTTATTGTGCTATGGGCTTATTGATGCTGTGAAAGAAATTTATAAAAAAATAAGAAATTAAATTAGAAGGAAATAGGAGAGATATTTATGAAAATGGAAGATTGTACAGTTGAGGAAAAATGTACAAATAGCAAAAAGATACATATAAAAATGAAAAATAAAAAGGAAATTTTGTAAAAGAATGTAGAACTCCTGGGCAATTCGTAAATATTAGAATAGGTGACGGGAGAGAATATATGCTAAGAAGACCTATTTCAATTTCTGAAATTGACAGAGGAGAAAAATTTAGTAACTATAATATATAGAATAGTTGGAGAAGGTACTAAATTTATGGCTGATATCAAAAAAAGGAAGTGAAATAGATATAATGGGAATCTTTAGGTAGAGGCTATGATGTTCTTTCATTGAAAAAAAGACCAAACTGCACTTTTTAGTTGGAGGGGGAATAGGTGTTCCTCCTCTATATGAACTAGCTAAACAATTTAATCAAAGAGGAATAAAAAAACTATAGCTATATTAGGATTTAATACAAAAAGATGAAGTTTTCTATGAAGAAGAGTTTAAAAAGTTTGGAGAAACTTATGTTTCAACAGTTGATGGAAGTGTAGGAACAAAAGGTTTTGTAACAGATGTTATAAAAAAACTTCAAGCAGAAAAATAATTTAGTCTTTGATAAATACTATAGTTGTGGACCAGTACCAATGTTAAAAGCATTGATAAGTACAGTTGGAGAAGATGGTTATGTTTCTCTTGAAAATAGAATGGCTTGTGGAATAGGTGCTTGTTATGCATGTGTTTGTAAGAAAAAGAAAAAAGACAAAGACATAATTGCTTATGATGAGAAGAAAGTTGAATATACAAGAGTTTGCTATGATGAATCAGTTTATTTAGCTAGTGATGTTGAGATCGAATAATAGGAGATAAGATGAGTGAAAGATTAAGAGTACAAATTCCAGGCTTAGATTTAAAAAATCCAATTATGCCAGCCTCTGGTTGCTTTGCTTTTGGAATAGAATATGCAGAACTTTATGATATTTCAAAATTAGGTGCAATTATGATAAAGGCAGCAACAAAAAGAACCAAGATTTGGAAACCCAACACCAAGAGTAGCAGAAACTTCAAGTGGGATGCTTAATGCAATAGGTTTACAAAAATCCAGGAGTTGATGAAATAATTTCTAATCAATTAAAGAAATTAAAAAGCATATGATGTTCCAATAATAGCAAATGTTGCGGGGAGTGACATAGAGGACTATGTATATGTAGTTGATAAAAATTTCTAAAGCTCCTAATGTTAAAGCTTTTAGAACTTAATATATCTTGCCCTAATGTTAAGCATGGAGGTATACAGTTTGGAACAGATCCAGATGTAGCAAGAAACCTAACTGAAAAAGTAAAGGCTGTTTCATCAGTTCCTGTCTATGTAAAACTATCTCCTAATGTAACTGATATAGTTGCAATGGCAAAAGGCAGTTGAAGCAGGTGGAGCAGATGGACTTACAATGATAAATACTTTAGTAGGTATAGTTCTTGATAGAAAAAACAGGAAAGCCAATAATAGCTAATACAACTGGTGGTTTATCAGGACCTGCTATAAAGCCTGTGGCAATTAGAATGGTGTATCAAGTTGCACAAGCAGTTAATATTCCAATAATTGGTATGGGTGGAGTTATGGATGAATGGGATGTAATAGATTTTATCTCAGCAGGAGCAAGTGCTGTTGCAGTAGGAACTGCAAACTTTACAGATCCTTTTGTTTGCCCTAAGATAATAGACAATTTAGAATCAGCCTTAGATAAATTAGGAGTTAATCATATCCTAGATTTAAAAAGGAAGAGCATTTAAATGAAGCTAATCTTTAAAGACTATTTAGATATCTTTGAAAAAAATATCCAAAAAAATGACTATTTAACAAGAGAAGAAAGAAAAAGAAAGATATAAGTTATTACAAGAATATGAAAAAAAGAAATTATCAGGATGAAATAAGTGTTGATGAATTCAAAGATTTTATTAGCTCGTATATAGATAAAAATAGATATATCTTCACAATTTATTGGTAAATTTTTAAAAAGTATTAAAAAAAGATATAGATGATGGTGGAACTTTTGCTATAAAAATTTTTTTAATAGGCGATAAAGATGAAAATGACTATTACCTAAAAATTTTTTTAGCTTACTATATGATGAATTTGGTGACAAAAATTAATTTAATAAATAAACTTTTTAGAAAAAAAGAACCAGATTATTTTGCCAGCTATAAAGCAAAAAAATATACAATTTTATCAAATTATATAGATTTTTTTCTATACATGAAATGCCTTGGGGGCTTTTTACTTGATAAACCTAGTTCAGAAAAAAAGAAGCCAAAACAGGAGCCTTAGCTGATTTAGATGACTTTTTAGAATTATCAAAAAAATTAGGAAAAAGATAATAAAGAATACATAGAAGAGTGTAGAATTTACTATAATGCTTGGTTTGATTTTTTTAGATAACAAAGATAAATACAAATCTTATGAGGAATATTTAGAAAAAAATAATATAGAATATTGATAAATTGAAGTTAGTTTTTGCAAATTTTGAAAGGTGAAATATGATAGATAAAAAAAGCTAAAAAAATTATTTTTTTAAAATATATGGAAAAATAAATCAAGTTTAAACCCTGAGGAAGTGGAATATAAAAAGAAAAAGAGCTTACTTAGAGAAGATATAGCTGTTACGGAAAAAGGAATTTATTACTAATCTTGAAAAAAATGCTTACAAAAAAATATCTTTTAGAAGAAGTATCTAATGCCTTTCTATATAGTCTTTCAACTAGAGATTTAGACTATAGATACATTTTTAGCTTCATATATCTATGCTAGAAGCTGGCTAAAAATATGATAGAGGAAAGGAATATAAAATCCCTAAAAAAATCACTCCTACATTTTTTTAATTGGGTAAAAATATTGTAGTGGAGGAATTTGGGGAGAGATTGCTAAACCTTATTACTATTTATCTGAATTTCTAAATATGGAGAAAAAAATTCCAAAAAGAAGAAGATTATCAAATTTTAAAGGAAATTTTATCATTTGCAGATAATTTTGATTAAAAAAATATGGTCGCACACTTGTGACTCTAGCACTCGTAGGGTGTCAGTCATGAGTTAGACCATTAAGTATAGTCAGCATATATAGAAATATGTATGTAGAGGTAGCAACTTTAAAAAAAGCTATCCAATACTACTCGAATTGCTGGAAACCCCTAAAAACTAGTATAACTACAACATAGTACCCTAAATAAAAAAATATGGTACAAGTGTGAAAGTGGCGAAAAGCAGAAAAAAATATACTAGATGGCATAAGGTTAAATCCTAAGTGTTAAGATAATGGGCAATCAGCAGCCAAGACCGAAAGGTAAGGTTCAACGACTATTCCTCCTGAGGGAAGTACACTAAAGCTAGTGGAAGTGGGTAGACCCAAACAGATAGAGCTGTGGGATAAGATATAGTCTGTGCTTAATAGAAATATTAAGAAGTTCAAGGCTAATCTCCTTAATTTATTAAGGAGTGTATATGCCAAGAGAACTGCATAAGTGGTAGCGTACTTATGTGAACGACAACCCTCTAAAAACGACTGAGTCAGTTTTAGGTTCATATATTTAGAAAAAAATTTTACTTTTTCATTTACTTATAGTATAAAAAGTGGTATACTATATATAGGTAAATGGAGGTGAAATCACATGGAAAAAGCATATAAGTTTAGATTTTATCCAACTAAAACTCAAATAACAATATTAAATTGTACTTTTGGTTGTGTAAGATATGTCTATAATCATTTTTTTAGATTTAAAACAAGAGTTATATAACAAAGAGAAAAAAATCTATGTCATATAGTCAATGTAGCAAAAATACTCACAGTAGTTAGGAAAAACTAAAAAATAAGAGATAAAAATAAAACCACAAGGAAGAATAATAAATGCAACAATAACACAAGTACCTAGTGGAAAATATTATATATCTCTGTGTTGTACAGATGTAGAAGTAGAAAAAAATTAGAAAGTACAAATAAGAATGTTGGAATAGATTTAGGTATAAAGGACTTTGCGATTACCAGTGTTGAAATCTCAATAGAAAAATCCAAAAATATTTACAAAAAAATCTTTGAATAAACTAGCGATATTACAAAGAAAAACTATCACGAAAAACCAAAGGGTAGTTCAAATAGAAATAAAGCTAGAATAAAAAGTAGCAAGATTATTTGAGAAAAATATCAAATCAAAGAGAAGATTTTTTTGCAAAAAAATTATCAACAATGCTAATAAAAAGAATATGATATTATTTGTATGGAAGATTTACAAGTAAAAAAATATGGTAAAAAAATCATAAATTAGCAAGAAAAAAATTGTAGATGTATCATGGAGTGAATTTAATAGAATACTAAGTTATAAAGCGAAATGGCATGGAAAAAAACAATAGTAAGAGTAGATAAATTTTTTTGCAAGTAGTCAAATATGTAATTGTTGTGGATATAGAAATGAAGAAGTAAAAAGATTTAAGTGTGAGAGAATGGACTTGTCCAGTATGTGGAGCTGTACATAATAGAGATATAAATGCAGCCAAAAACATATTAAAAGAAGGACTAAAGATATTAGGTATAAGTGCTTAAATATACAATATATGAACCGTAGGAACTATGGGGATAGCTTGGTAAATTTAGTTGGCTAACAGAAGCAACTACTACCCAAGAACCCTGCGACTCTAGCACTCGTAGGGTGTCAGTCGGGGAGGTTCAGGAAACAAAAACAGCGACTATGTTAAGAAATGAATTAGCTAAAGAAAAATTATTTCCTTCAAATAAAGATGAAGTTACAGGCTTACTGGAAACTTTAGGAATATGTGGAATTTTAGAAGCAAAAGAACATAGAGGTTTCTGGGATAGCTTTACTCCAATGTTTGAAAGAGATTCTGGAGATTTAAGACAATATTTTTTTCATATCCATTTCATTGGTGGAAAGGAAAAGACAGAGTAAACTATGAGAATGTAAAAAAATATTTTTTTAAAAATAACAGTTTAAGAAAAATAGGAGGATGTATGAAAAAAAGTTATAATAGCACTAGATTTTCCAACATTAGAAAAAAACTTTAGAATTTTTTTAGATAAATTCAAAGAAGAAAAAAATTATTTGTAAAAAGTTGGAATGGAGTTATATTTACAAAATGCACCAGTGGTAATAGACGAAATCAAAAAAAGAGGACATAAAAATTTTTCTTAGATTTAAAAATTACATGATATTCCAAATACAGTTTATTCAGCAGCTAAAGGTTTAGCTAAATTTAATATTGATATCTTAACTGTTCATGCAGCTGGTGGTTCTGAAATGCTAAAAGGAGCTAAAAAGAGCTATGACAGAAGCAGGAGTAAATACAAAGGTTATAGCTATAACTCAACTTACTTCTACAAGTGAAGAAGATATGAGAAAGGAACAAAATATCCAAACAAGTATAGAAGAGTCTGTTTTAAACTATGCTAGACTTGCAAAAGAAAGCGGAATTGATGGAGTTGTATCTTCTGTTCTTGAAACAAAGAAAATTAGAGAACAAAGTGGAGAAGACTTCATAATAATTAATCCTGGAATAAGATTAGCAGAAGATTCAAAAGGTGACCAAAAAAGAGTTGCTACTCCAATAGATGCAAATAGAGATGGAGCTAGCTATATTGTTGTTGGTAGATCAATAACTGGAAATGAAAAATCCAGAAGAAAGATATAGACTTATAAAAAAATATGTTTGAACTGGGAGAAAAAAATATGAGAAGTAAAATTATAAAAAAATATTACTTTTTCTATTCATTGGTTTAGAATGTTTAGCTATAACTAATCGTGAAAAAAATTGAGAAAGATTTAAAAAAGACTAAATATAACTGATCCAACAATGATAGCTCAAACAATTTTTAATAGATGAGAAAAATGGGATCTGATAGATTGAGTAGAGAAGAAAAAGAAATCTATTTAGAGGACTTAAAAAAATTGGCAGATGAGAATCCTAAAAAAATTTCTATTTATCTTATCCAATTGCTAGGTATTATTTAGATTTTGAAGATGATATTGAGGAAGTAAAAAAAGAATAGAAAATATTTTGATAATTATGTAGATAATGTCTTTCAAGATGAAGAAAAATATTTATTAAATATATCATATTATAGAAAAAATTGGAGATAAAGAAAAAGCTAAAAAAAGTATTATGATGACTTTATGAAAAAAATATGCTAATAAATGGTCAGGAAAAAAATCAAACTTGCAGGAGAATATGAAACTGATCAAGAAAAAGTTAAAAAAATATGTTAAAGAAGGATTTGAATTATTAAAAAAAGATATAAAAAAATGGAAATAAAGATGAAGTAACAGATGAAGAGTTTTTTTATAGCTCAAATTGCTTATGAACAGATGATGATACAAGAAATATTAGAAAAAAAGAATATCAAAAAAAGCAGTTGATTATTATTTAGATAATATAGCAAATAAAGATTATTATACACAAAGCGTATTAAATATGTATGGTAGAAAAACTTGCATTTCAGTTACATTTGATAATACAAATAAATGAAAAACATTTAAATAAAAAAATAAAGAAAAATATTAAAAAAATTAGAGATTCTAAGGTTTATAAAGAATTAGAAAAAAATGGGAGAAATAATTAAAAAAGATATAAGGAGAAGAATATGTTAGATAGAGAAATAATAAATGCATTGTTAGATATTAAAGCTGTTGAATTAAGAGTTGATAAAGAAAAATTGGTTTACTTGGGCTTCTGGAATAAAAATCACCTATATACTGTGATAATAGACTTACTATGTCATATCCTAAAAATAAGAAAAACAAATAGCAGAAGGTTTTGTTAAAAAAAGATTAAAGAACTATACCCTAATGTTGACTATATAGTTGGAACAGCTACTGCTGGTATTCCTCATGCTGCTTGGATAAGTGATATCATGGAACTACCTATGCTATATGTAAGAGGTTCTGCTAAAGATCATGGAAAGACTAATCAAATAGAAGGTAAATATGAAAAAGGGAAAAAAAGTTGTTGTAATAGAAGATTTAATTTCAACTGGAAAGTCTTCAGTTTTAGCTGCACAAGCTTTTACAAGAAGAAGGATTAGAAGTTTTAGGAGTAATTGCAATATTTAGTTATAACTTAAATAAAGCAAAAGAAAAAAATTTGATGAAGCTAAGATACCTTTCTCAACTCTTACAAACTATGATGTATTGTTAGAACTTGCAAAAGAAACAGGACTTATTGGAGACAAAGAAAATCAAATTTTTAGTTGACTGGAGAAATAATCTATAATGTTTGATCAACATGTGCATTCAAACTTTTCATTTGATTCAAATGAGGATTTAGAAAAATTACATAAATGTTTCTGATAATAATGATATTATAACAACAGAGCATTTAGATTTTGAAAATCCTATAATTAACTATGAAGATAGTTCAATTGACTATTTAAAGTATATTGAAGAAATAGATAGCTTAAATAAAAAAATATTCAAATAAATTTTTTTCAGGAATAGAGATAGGTTATACTCCAAACTCTGAAAAAAAGAATAGAAGATTTTTTTAAAAAGATAAAAAAATTTTAATTTGAAAACTTCTATCTATTCATCAAAACGGATTATTTGATTATATGTGTGTCAATAAAAAAATTAATAAGTCTAGAAGCTTTTAATTCAAGAATACTTTTGAACAGATGATACAAGCTTTTAGAAAGTTCAATAGAATTTAATGTTTTAGCACATTTTCGAGTATGGAATAAGGATAATTGATATTTCAGTTACAGACTTTGATAGTCTAGCAAGTAAATTTTTAAATAAAAATTATTGAACTCATAGAAAAAAAGAAATTGCCTTTTGAAATAAATACTAAAAAGTATGTATAAGTATAAAAAAAGAAAGTCTATATAGTTATATGATAGAAAAAGTATCTAAACAAAAAGTGGAAAAACTTTTTACTTTGGGTTCGGATGCACATAATATAAAAAGACTATGCTTATAAATTTGATGAGGCAAGAAAGTTTTTTTGTTGACTAAAAAAATATAAAAAGAAATTATTTTATTCAAAGATAAAAATAAAAAAATGGAAAAAAATTTAAAAGAAATAGTTATAAATAAAAAAATAGTGGTGATAGAAATTATCTATCATCACTATTTTATTATGGTTTTACTTATTTGTTTTGAGCAGTTTCTACATTCTTTGGACTATTGAACATAAAAAGAACTCTTAAGTCCAAGGAAACCGCCTAATAGAATTCCAATACCTATAAATAAGATAGGAAGTAAGAAAGAATTTTTTTCTTTGTCCTCTTGGAGATACTTCTTCATGATAATAGTTATGAGTATTCGCATTAGAAGTTACTTCTTTTTCTCTTTTATATTCTTCTTGCATAGTTTCAACTTTAGGTTTATCAGGAACTACTCTATAATCTTTAGGAGCATTATTTGTTTGAGCAGTTTTTACAGGAGTTTCAGGTTGTAGATTTACTTTTTCTTCAACAACTGTTTCAACCTTCTCTTGAGCAGCTCCAACTTTTATAGATTCTTCTTTTTTAGTTGTATTTCTAGCTCCTATTGGCATAACTCTAACACTGTGTCTTTTTAGGTTTTTTTCTGGTTTAGATTCAAGTGTTGAATCTTTTGAAGCTACCACATAGTCAACTGAAGAAAAATAGTTCGTTAGAAGGTAATTTAACATTTCTAGTATCCTTTGCAACTACAACAGGATCAGCTTCAACATTGTATCTTTTGAACCTTTTTCTGGACTAGCTCCAATATTAATTTGTTGTTCGTTACCAATCTGATCATTTGGAACTATAGTTACTTTTTATATCAGTTGCATTTTCAGTATTTTTTTATATTTTCCTACAACTTCCATTGAATTGTTATTAAAAGTTTCTATATCAATAGTATTTATCCCAGTAATTTTTTTCCTTTTTCTTTTTTTCGGGGTTAGTATAAACAACATCTAATTTTAATCTTCCATCAACAGAGTATAATTTACATAATTCTTCATTTCTGATAAGATTGCTTCTAAAAATAAATTTGCTTTTAACTGTTTTTTTGTTCACACAAGTACGCTACCACTTATGCAGTTCTCTTGGCATATACACTCCTTAATAAGGAGATTAACCTGGAAACTTCTTGTTATTTCTAACAAGCACAGACTATATCTTATCCCACAGCCTTACTGTTTGGGTCTACTCACTTCCACCAGCTTTGGTGTACTTCCCGTTAAGGAATAGTCGTTGAACCTTACCTTTCGGTCTTGGCTGCTGATTGCCCATTTTTAGCCTTTCCCAAATCTTTGATTTGGGGTATTACTGGCTTAACACTTAGGATTTAACCTTATGTCATCTAGTATATTTTTTCTGCTTTCGCCACTTTCACACCTGCCTCCATCTCCTTAACTTGTTAAGGAGTAGGATTACTATGTTGTAGTTATATTAGCTTTAGGGTTTTCCAGCAATTCAAGTAGTATTAAATAGTTTATATTCACTATTCACATACATATTTCTATATATGCTGACTATATTACACATTTATTATTGTGTTTTTTTAATCAAATTCTAATTTTAATTTATCATTTTCATAAGCAATATTACAGAAATCTTTTTAAATCGGTTTCTAAATTTTCTTGTACAACTTGACCATCCTTATAGTTAACTTCTTCTTTCAATTGACCATTTTCATAGTAAGTTTTAGAAATTCCATTAAGAAGATTGTCTTTGTAACTGTTTTCAGATCTTAGTTGCCCACTTTCATAGTACATTTTAGAAATACCTTCTAATTTACCATCCTTGTAGTTACCTTCAGCTATAAGCTGCCCATTTTCATAATATTCTCTCGCAAAACCATCGAGTTTTCCGTTCTTGTAATTATACTCGGCCTTTAACTGTCCACTTTCATAATAGAAGAACTCGGAACCTTCTTTTTCAGTGAAATTATTTTTATCTGGCCGGTACTTGAAATTAGGACCACTATAAATTTCTTTTTTTCACTCATACTATCCCTCCTCTGTTAACACTTTTTTTATTTATAGTTTAATTATAACATTTTTTTCTATAAAATGTAAATTATATTCTTAAAAATAAATGAAAATATTTAAAAAGCTATCACAAATTTATAATTAAATTTGTAATAGCTTTATAAAAGGGTATTAGGACACTTAATAATTGATTAGAAACCCTAAAAGCTTTTTCCATCTCTTCTTGGATCAGCTCCACCTCTTAGTACACCATCTTTTGATTGTAACTCCTTGAATACAAGGATATTCTAACCATTCTCCACCATTTTTTTCACTTTATGCCCCATTTTTGAAGTTGATCAATAACATTTTTTTATCAATTCTACCTTCATAAGTTAATTCACCATAGGCATCATGAATTCTTGGGAAATTAATAGCTTCTTGTATGTCTTTATCATAATCTACCATTTGTATTATAACTTGAGTTATTCCAGTAATAATTTTTTTGTGCTCCAAGACCTCCTAAGCTTGCAACAGGTTTACCATCTTTTAAAAATAATAGTTGGTGACATAGAGCTTAAAGGTTTTTTTATATTCTTGTATAGAATTTGCCTTATCATGACCAGTATCAAAATCATCCATTTCATTATTTAAAAGAATACCTGTTCCATCTGCAACAACTCCAGAAGCGAATACACCATTAACTGTAAATGTAACAGCAACAATATTTCCTTCTTTATCTATGATAGAATAGTGAGTTGTTTCATTAGATTCATATTTCCAAGGATCTCCTTCAGTATATTCTTGAGATTTTTGTTTCATCTATTTTATTTTTTTAAGGTTTTTAGCGTATTCTTTATTGATAACACCATTTAAAGGTATTTTTATAAAATCAGTATCCCCATAAATTTTTGCTCTATCAGCAAAAAGCCATTTTCATACTTTCAGATAATAAGTGGTAATATCTAGCAGAACCAGCAGGAATATTTTTTTCATATCATAGTTTTCTAAAAATATTTAAAATTTGTATGATATGAGCACCACCTGATGAAGGAGGGGCAGCAGTATAGATTTCATATCCTCTATAAGTTCCCTTAACTGGATCTGAAATTTTTTTATCTTATAGTTCTTTAAATCCTCTAAAGTCATTTTTTTCCTTTAGCTGCAACAGTAGCTTTTACAATAGCTTCAGCAACTTCACCTTCATAGAAAGCTTTTTCTCCATCTTTAACAATTTTTTTCCATAGTTTTTTTGCTAAGTCAGGATTCTTTAGTAAATCACCAACATTATAAGGTTTTCCATTTTTTTAAATATATTTTAGCAGTAGCTGGATATTTTAAAATATTATTTATTTGATTTTTTTCATATCCATATTCATAATAGCAGAAACTCTATAACCATTATTTGCTAAATCAATAGCAGGTTGTATAACAGCTTTTTCTATCTAAATTTCCATATTTTTTTCTAAAACATATAGAAAACCTTTAACTGTACCAGGAACACCTATTGACTTCCCACCAAATTCTTTATCATCAGAAATAACTTCACCTTTTTTTATCTACATCCCACATATCAGGATTAGCTCCTTTTGGAGCAATTTCACGGAAGTCAATAAACTTTTGTTTCACCAGTTTTTTTGCAAAACGAACTATCATGAAACCTCCTCCACCTATTCCAGAAGATTGAGGTTCACAAACACCTAATGCAAATCCAACACCAACAGCAGCATCTATTGCATTTCCACCGTTTTCTAAAAATATCTAATCCTATCTTTTGAAGCTTCATATCTTGCAGTTGAAACAACGGCATTTTTACCAGTAGCATCTCTATCAGTTCTAAGTACATTACCATTTTTTTATCATAAGGCTTCCAGTCATCAGCATAGACTAGGGAGCTTACCAAAGATAAACCAAGTACAACAGACATAAGCAATTTTTTTCATAAAAAAACCTCCTTTAAAGATATCTAAGTGTTATCTATAATATATAATAGTTTAAAAAAATAATCAAGCAATTTATTAATAAACTGTACTAATACAATTTTTTTACTTATAAATAATAAACGTTTGAAATTAAAAATAAAGATAATAATATTTTTAAGCTATACAATTTTTGAAATTTTACTATAAAAATATAGTCATGATATTATAATTAAGGGGTGGGTATGATGTTGGATATTCTTATTTATATCTGTATAATTTTTGTTTGCTGTATTTTTTTAGTGAGAAAAAAATTATTTCCTGAAAAAAACTATTAAAAAAAGATTTCTCTTTTGCAATCTTTTATCACTTTATTTTTTTGTTAGGAGCAATGGGTTATAAAAATAGGTTCCGATGATAGATTAATTTCTAACTTACATATACTAGGAATAAAAAGCATTGATAATATCAATTTTTTTGCCATAGTATTTTCTATAGTATTTGTAAAAATTTTTTTCTATTGGGGTGATAAAAAAATGATCGCAGTTTCTTGTGCAGTTATAATTGGAATGCTTTTTAGGATATTTTACAAAGTCACACTTTGAATTTGATATAGGAATAGTAATTCAATTTGGATTATATTTTTTTATTATTTTTTTATCGGTATTGATATAGGAAAAAAATGAAAAATATAATAGGGGATTTAAAGAAATTAAATAAGAAAGTTTTATTTTTTTACCTTTTATCACTATATTGTCTTCACTAGCTGGTGGAGCAGTGGCTTCAATTTTTTTCTATCTCTTACCATGCCAGAAACAATAGTTGTAAGTGCTGGTATGGGTTGGTATTCTTTCTCAGCTATAGAACTATCAAAAAGTCAGTGTAGAATTGGGAGGAATAGCTTTTTTTTATCAAATATTTTTTTAGAGAATTATTAGCTATTATATTTATCCCTATTATTGCAAAAAAAGTAGGAGCATTGGAATCAGTTTCTGTTGCAGGAGCTACAGCTATGGACTCAGTATTACCTATTATAAATAGAAGCACTTCAGCAGAGATTTCTATAATTTCATTTTACAGTGGACTTGTCATATCAATAGTTGTGCCAATTTTAATACCAATTTTTAGTTAATATTTTTCTCATTATAGAAAGTTGACAAAAATTAGTATTGAATGATAAAAATTGAAATGTGAAGTAGTACTTAACTAATAAATTGAATTGTGAATATAGTAAATTTTGAAAATATTATACTTTAAGGAAATGGAGTGATACAAATGTTTGAAAGTTGGGCAGAAAATCTTTATGATGAAACTTTTTAGTGATATGTTTGATGCTTTAGTAGCTGAATATAAAAAAATGGAGAAATTACTGTTGAGCAGTTAAAAAAATAAATCTAGCTGAACAACAACAAATTCTTTTTAAATGCTTTTTACAGAAGGTGAAGTAAAATCAACTTATTGTAATGCAATGGTAGATGCTCACCAATATGTTATAGCTTTAATATCTAATGGTAAAATCGTAAAAAGAATAAATATTAATAAAAGATAAAAAGAGAGTTTTAAGAATAAATCTTATTAAAAACTCTCTTTTTCTCTGCTATAGTTAAAAAAATATATTGTCATAAATTAAAAGATAAAAAAATAAGTGAATTACGAATGTAGATTTTTAGATGAAAAAAATCAAATAGAATGAGCCGAGCAAATGCAGGAGTGTCTGAGTGTAACGAGTTTCCTGATTTGCAGCGAATTCTTGGTTTTTCATCGTTAAGAAAATCTACTCAGTAATGAACTATTTTTTTACTTTTTATCAAAAATGTAAAAAGTCATATTATTATAATTGAATATTATATTTTTTTAACTGTATCTTTAATTCTTTTTTTAAAAGCTCTTTCTTTTCCGATTACATAAAAGTACATTGTATAAGTCTGCACCTTTAGGTTCACCAGTTAGGACAGCTCTTATAGGCATAAATACTTTTCCCTATTCTTCTTGTAAATCATCAAGTAAAAGAGTGTAATAAATCTTTAGCTTCTTCAGCAGTAAATTCATTACTTTCCCATTTTTTTCTAATTTATCTATAAGTAATTTTATAGCTTTTAATCCCACTTCGTCTTGTAAAGAGTTTAGAAGTTTTTCTATGCTCTTTCTTTCTTTTTTTATCCATGTCTTCTTTTTACTTCTGGTAAAGTGAATTCATCAATAAAGAAGAATTTAGAATTTTTAGCGATTTCTTTTTAAAGTTTTTGCTCCTTCTCTTTCAATAGCAACAATTTTTCTTTAAAGTTTCAAATTCTTTTTCACTTACATTTTCATTTTCAAAATATCCTTCTTGTACAAAGAAAGGAATAGTCAATCTTGTAAGTTCACCTAAATCTTTCATTTTCATATGTTGGTTATTTACCCATCCAAGTTTAACAAGATCAAATACTGATCCACCTAAAGTAACTTTATCTATATTGAAGTTATCTTTAAATTCTTGTAAACTGAATATTTCTTGTCCGTCACCATAAGAATATCCCATTAATCCAAGGAAGTTAACTAGACCTTCTTTTAAATACCCTTCTTCTTTATACCAAATTAAAGAAACAGGATTTTTTTCTTTTTAGAAATTTTAGATCTATCGTCATTTCTTAAAAAGAGGCATATGTATAAATTCAGGAGCTTCCCAACCAAAAAGCTTTATAAAGTTGGATATGTTTAGGAGTTGAAGGTATCCATTCTTCAGCTCTGATAACATGAGTTATTCCCATTAAATGGTCATCAACTATGTTAGCAAGGTGATATGTTGGGTAACCATCAGCTTTTTAATAAAACTTGGTCATCTATTTTACTGTTTTCAAAAACAACATCTCCTCTTAATCTGTCATGGATTACAGTTTCACCTTCATAAGGCATCTTTAATCTTATAACATAAGGAACTCCAGCTTTTAATTTTTTTCTTCAATTTCTTCTTTACTTAATGAACGGCAATGTCCATCATATCCAGGAGGAAGACTCATAGCTTTTTGTCTTTCTCTTAGATTTTCTAGTCTTTCTTGGTCACAGAAGCAATAGTAAGCTCCACCTTTTTCAACTAATTCTTTTGCATATTTTCCATATAGATCAAATCTTTCAGATTGTCTATAAGGTCCGTAATCTCCACCTACATCAGGTCCTTCTGCATAGTCTAAATCTAGCCATTTTAAAGCATCAAAAATCATTTGTTCAGAACCTTCTGTATATCTATTTCTATCAGTGTCCTCTATTCTTAAAAATAAAATCTCCATTATTAACATGGGCAAATGCAATATTAAATAATGCAATATAAGCTGTTCCAACATGAGGGTCTCCTGTTGGAGAAGGTGCTACTCTTGTTCTAACTCTTTTTTTACAATCAACACACATCTTTTATCCATCCTTTCGTTCTTAAATTTCTTACCCTTTATTTTATCATATAAATATAGATATTTTTCAAAAAAATATTTTTTTATAATTATTTTTGAAATCATATTTTTTTACTTCATTATATATTTTTAGTAGTTCTCTCATCAGTAACTTTAGAATTTGGTTTTAAAGAATTTCTACTTCCAAAAAGTACACTATTCATGATTTGATATTTTTTTCCCATCAGTTGTTACAAGCTCAACTGAATTTCTATGAGCAATTGGAGAAAAAGAAGTAGTAAAGAAAAAGAAGCTTTATTTCCTTCTTTAACTTCAGAAATATCTGAAAGAGGTATTTCTAAGTTTGTCATTAATTTTCTTGTTCCAAAAAGCTCTTCTAAATTTCTGATAAAAAGAAAGTCTTTCCATCCACATAACAAACTTCTTCAACAATTAAATAATTAAATAATTCTCTAAACATATTTAGTACACTTACAAGAAATGCAATTATAACAAAAAGTTAAAAGCCATTTTTTTCATTCATAAATTGCTCAATAATTATTGAACGAGTTTTATCTCCAATAAAAAAACAAATAGATAGCAGCAAAAAAATAAATGGAGTAAAAGGCCATAATAGTAATATATGAGCATAGATAAAGTAAAATTTGCTGTCTTCTGGTACTGGACTAATTTTTTTAATTCTTTTCTTTTCATTTTTCCCCCTAGATATTAAATGTATTTTTCATTTTTTTGCTTCTGTTATTAGATCTTTAACTTCATTAAAAAAATTCTTTTAGCTCTTTCTTCTCTAGTTTCAGTGTTTGTATCATTTTTGAACCTAGACGAAAGTCGTTCATAATAGCATATTTTATACCATCTCTTGTTTCTATTTCAACAGAGTTTCTTGGTTTAAAAAAAGCAAAAAATGGATTTAATTTTATTTTTTTCTGTACTTTCTTTAACATGACTAATTTCTCTTATAGGAATTTCAAAAACTTTTTATAACTTTTGTACTTCCTAAGAAATTTCTAGTTTTAGTGTAATAAAAAAACTTTATTTTTTTCACATAACAAACTTCTTCAGCAAAAAATACCATTTGCAATATAAGGCATAGTAGTAAAAAAAGTTAAAAAAATGCCATTAAGCCAGCAAATCCAACAAATATTAGTGCAATCATATCATTTTGAAATAATTCTTTTTATTCAAAAATCATAAAAGTTGCCATGGCTAAAGCCAAAAATGGTGTAAAAGAAAAACATATATGCAGACATTTTCCCTTCTTTATTGTTTTCATCTAATGGACGAGCTTTTAATTTCTTTCATTTTAAATACCTCCACTTTTATAAAATTAATTATTTTTTTATCCATTTTAAATATGAATTGATAAAATCATCAATACTTCCATCCATAACAGCCTTAACATTTCCTATTTCAGTGTTAGTTCTGTGGTCTTTAACTAAAGCATAAGGTTGAAAAACATAAGATCTAATTTGGTTACCCCAACCAATGTCAGTTTGTTCACCTTGAATTTTTCATTTCTTCTTCTTTTTTTCTTTAATTCTATTTCAAGTAATTTAGATTTTAACATTTTCATAGCAGTTTCTCTATTGCTAAGTTGAGATCTTTCTTTTTGACAAGTAACAACAACTCCTGTTGGAAAATGTGTTATTCTTACAGCTGAGTCCGTCATATTGACATGTTGTCCACCAGCTCCACTTGCTCTATATGTATCTATTCTAATATCAGCAGGATTTATTTCAACTTCAACATTGTCATCAACCTCTGGAACAACTTCAACAGATGCAAAAGAAGTATGTCTCTTTTTATTAGCATCAAAAGGAGAAATTCTAACAAGTCTATGAACTCCCTTTTTCAGACTTTTAAATAACCATAGGCATTGATACCTTCAACTAAGAATGTAACAGATTTTTACTCCGACACTATCACCTTCCATAAAAATCTAGCTCAGATACTTTATAGTTTTTTTAGGTTGCACCATCTAAGGTACATTCTGTAAAGCATATCTGCCCAGTCACAAGCCTCTGTTCCACCAGCTCCAGAATGTATTGTAACTATAGCATTGTTCATATCATATTCGCCATCTAATAATAGATTTACTTCAAATTCTTCTATATCATATTTTAAAAGCTTTGTGTTTTTCAATCAGTTCATTTTTCAAAAGAAGTTTCCCCACTTTCAACAAAAATCTATTAAAACTTCTTCATCTTCAACTTCAGTTACTAAGTTTTCATATCTTGAAACTATATTTTTTTCAAAAATTCATATTTTTGATAATTTCTGAACTTTTTTTCTTTTATCAGACCAAAAAAACCATCTTCAAAAAGTTAATTTTTTTCTAAATCTTTTATAGTAGTTTTTTTCTCTTTTCTAAGTCAAAGAGACCTCCTAATACTATCAGTTTTTTTCTTTCATTTCTAAAAAAATTCTCTTTTAATTTCTAAAATATCCATTTTTCCTCCCTAACTAATTTTAATCAAATTATAATAGCCATTGCAGTTGCATATTTCTTTGAATGTGAAATAGCAATTTCAATTTGATAATTTTCTTTTTTTACTCTGTATAATTTTATTTAATTTATCTGAAACAATGACATAGGGTTTTCCTAAATCATCATTTAATATTTCTAAGTCAGTTAGAGAAAATTCTCTAACCCCAGTACCAATAGCTTTTTGAAATAGCTTCTTTTGCAGAAAAATATCCCAGCATAAGTTTCAGCTCTATTACCTCTTTTTACAATATTTTTCTATCTCTCTTTGAGTGAAAAACTTTTAGCTTTAAACCCTTCTTTTGAAATAGCTTTTTTTCAACTCTTTTCAATCTCAATAATATCATTACCTATTCCTACTATCATAGCATTTTAAAAAAACCTTTCTAGTATTTTTCATTAGTAATTCTAACAACATCTTCATAACTCATATTTTTTTAAGTTCAGCGATTTTTTTGCTACTTCTTCTGTGTATATAGGCTCATTTCTTTTGACCTCTATATGGAGTTGGAGCCATATATGGACAGTCAGTTTCAATAACTAGATGTTCTATAGGGATATCTTTTTACAACATCAACTAGTTTCTTGGCATTTTTAAAAAGTTAAGACACCACCTATACCTAGATAAAAATCTATCTATCATTCTTTTTAGCACTTTCAACAGAACCAGGATAACAATGTAGAATTCCCTTTTACATCTGGGTATTCATTTAAGATATTTATTGTATCTTCCATAGCTTCTCTTGTGTGTATAACAACAGGTTTGTTAACTCTTCTTGCTAATTCTAATTGTCTTCTAAAAAAATCTTAAATTGTTCTTCTTTAGGTCTAGTCATCCAATGATAATCTAAACCAATTTCTCCTATAGCTAAAACTTTAGGGTTTTTAGCAAGCTCTTCTAATCTTTTTTTCGGCTTCATCACTATATCCCTCAATTTCATCTGGATGAAAGCCTATTACTGCATAAATAAAAGGATATTTATCAGCATATTCTACACTTTTTTTCACTACTTTCTAAATCAAATCCTATATTTACTACGAAATCTAATTTTTTTCTTCTATTCTTTTTAAAAAAACATCTTCTCTATCAGAGTCGAATTGATGTAAATTTAAATGAACATGTGAATCTATAATCTTCATTTTTATTCTTCCTTTCAAAAATTATTTTTATTCTATTATAGCATATTTAGATGAACTAAAAAAAGTTATAAGCAAAAAAACAGCATATAAAGGAATACTTTTTATATTATTTTCTAATCCAAAAATTTTTTTACTGGAAATTCTTATACTGTACTCAGGTTTATATGTCTTTATATAGTAATCAAGGCTTTTTTTGAACGAGTATTATTAGAAGACTTCACCTCTATTGGAATGATTTTAGCATCTCTTGCTATTACAAAAATCAATTTCTGATGTTCCCTTCTCATTTTTTTCCAGAAATATGGTGTATATGAATTTATATCTAAAATGTATATTGACATAATTTTCTGTCATTCCTCTCTTAAAAATCGTTTAATTCATCTGAAAGATAAAGAATATCCTCAGGAACTATTTGTTTTTTTGCACATAATAAGCCCACATCAGAAATATAAATTTTAAAAAGCATCTATATTTCTGTAATTTTTCTAAAGGTTTTTTTAATATCTTGAACACAATATATTTTAGAAATTATCCCTGATAAATTAAGCCATTCTATAGCATTTTCAAATTCGGAAGCTCTTCCACCTGTTTTTACTAACTTATATTGAAAAACGTGTGTTTTCCCTTGAAAGTTGTACAGTGATATTGTCATAGACTAATCTTGTTTTTTTATTTCATTGTTAGTATTATATTTACTCATATCATTTAAGTATGAAAGTAAAAATCATTTCTTGGGTATGTCTAATCAGAGTATAATTTTCTGTTTCTTTAAATTTAGCAACACATTCAGGCATACCTCAATAAGTAAGTACTTTCTATAATATTCCATAGCAAGATTATGCAAAATAGTAGGGAGTGGAGAGTTTTTTTGTTAAAACTTGTTTTAATTTGTTCAATTAATTTATCTTCCCCATTGCCAATAGGAATTCTTCAATATCCATAGGATAAAGAGTTTTTTTATGTCTACTTTACCAACAGGGAAAGAGAAATTTTCTCTGTTAACAGCAACTCCAAGTAGACTTCCAGCTACAATTATATGATATTCTGGAGCTTGTTCTTGAAAAATATTTTAATGATGTCAATGCTCTTTCACATAATTGTATTTCATCAAAAAAATTAGTGTTTTTTTCTTTTTACAATAGTTTGTTCAACTAATCTAGAAAGAATAGGAATTAAATAACTAGGTTCTATATTTTTCTTCAAATGTTTCCTTTAGTTTAGGATTAGTTTCAAAAATTAAAGTAAGCAATATTTTCATATTCAGACTTTTCCAAAAATTTAAAATGGAATATGTCTTACCAACTTGCCTTGTACCTTGAATTATTAAAGGTTTTCTATATGGACTATTTTTTTCCATTCTTTTAAGTATTCAAAAAAATTTTTTTCTATACATAAACTCACCTCTTTTATATTATTATATCACTATTTAGAAAAAAATGTAAATTTTGATATAAAAAAATTACATTAAAAAAATGTAAAATAAAAAAAGTAAAAAAATAGTTTGTTACTGAGCAAAGTTTTTAACGATAAAAAAATCAAGAATTCGCTGTATTTTCGGAAACTCGCTACGCTCAGACACTCCGACAATTACTCGGCTCATTCTATTTGATTTTTTTTATCTAAAAATTTCCATTCGTAACTCACTTATTTTTACTTTAGGATTTAATTTTAATTTGGTAATAGCCACTTTGTATTTACTTATTCATATTTTTTTTAATAATGTTAGCTAGTCTTTCTTCATTTTTTTGGTAAAATGTTTTTGACTATCAGTTGTTGGTGTATACCAAGGTTTAGAACCAAAAATATTGTTGATATTTCTTTTTCTTGAATCTGTAACCTCTTCTTGCATATAGAGTATTTCTAATTATAGCAAGTTCACTAGAAGAGAAGTTATATAAATAAGATTCATTTCCTCTGTTGATTACTTCATCATAAACCTTATCTAAAAACTTGTAAATCATAGTCATCATAAGATGAATATTGCTGAGTATTTTGTTGAGGAGCAACATTGTTGTTTGTCTCAGGAATACTTTGTGGAACAGCAGTATTGTTCACTGCTTCAGGAACAGTTGTTACAGGAGTATTTTCAACAGGAGCAGGTGCGACTTCTGTTGTAGTAACAGGTTCAACCACTGTTGTTTGTGCTTCAGGAGCAGGTTGACTAGTGTTGTAATTAATTTGTGAGTACATAATCTGAGACTCTTTTTGACCTTCTTCCAATGCTCTTAATAAAAAGAAATTACACCAGAAGCTAGAAAAAAATCCAAAAATATTAAAGTTACTCCTAAAAATAATTAATTGAGTTTTAGTACCAGCTTTCATACCACTTTTTCTTTTTGGAAATTCTTTTTATAACTGTTCTCTTATTTTGCTTACTAGCTTTTACTTCTTCTTGGATTACTGGAGTTGTGACTTCTGCTTTTTGCCTCAATTGTTTTAGGTGTTTCAATAATTTCATTGCTTTTGTTCTTGTTTTTAAATCATCATTATTATCGTTCAAAATAATCCCCCTTATTTAATATTTATATTTTTATTATAACATTTTTTTAAGAAAATGAAAAAGATTTCTTAAAAAAATTAAAAAAAGTAAAAAAATAAAATAAAAAAAGGTAAAAAAATTGTTTGTTAAAATAAAATAAAAATAAACATTCTAATTATAATAAATTATGTTATAATTAAAACAAATATATTAATACAGTGTTACTTTTAATGGAGGGAAACTTAAAAATGAAACTTGTAGAGGTTATATTTAAGGGAGAGAAAGATTTGCTAAAAAGTTCTGCCAAAGCATTGAGAGGTTTTTTTGGCAATTTTTTTAGTGGAATAATAGAATTTCATAATCACTTAGATCAAATAACATTTAACTATCAAACACCAAATATTCAATACAGAGTAGTTGATGGAAATTTATCAATACTTGGAATAAAATGAAGGTGGAGACATATTATTACAATCGATAGAAAAAAATAAAAATTGGATCAAATAATTTTAAAAGGAATTAACAATAAAAATAATAGAAAAAGGAAATAAAAAAATAACTTTTTCCAGAACTAGAAATCAAAGATGAAAGATTTGACTATAAATTTGAATCATTTTGGATAGCTTTTGAATGAAGAAAAACTATAAAAAAATATAAAAGAGGGGAATTTTCTCTTGATACACAACTGAGAAATAATATATTAGAATTTTTTTAAAATCTTGTGGAGTACAAGCTGAAAAAAAGAATTATTGCAAGTGGAAATTTTTGAAGAACATGAAATAATTGAGAAAGATACAACTATTTTAGGTTTTTACTGGAACATTTAAGACTAATGTTAATTTGCCAGAATTAATTGCACTTGGAAAAAGAAAAAAAGTGTAGGTTATGGATTAATTAAGAGGGTAGAGCTATGAAAACTATACTAATAAAAAAACAGCAAGAAGGGAAAAATTATCTCAATATTTCTGATTTAGAAAAGTAAAAATTAAATTCACAGATAAAACTGTTTTTTTCAAGTATAGATTCAGAAAAGTATTGAGTTATCAGTTCCAGAAGAAGAAATAAATTTACTAGTCAATAAAATTTTAGAATACAAATTAAATGATAATTTTTTTACATAGACGATGAAAAAAAGTAACAATCAAGGAAATAAAATTAACAGAACACAAACGAAAAAGCAGAAGAGAAAAAAATTCAAAAATAAAAAAATAATAGTTTGACTATAGTATTTAAAAAGTCCAACTATTTTTTTAAAGTTGGATATAATTTTTAGATTTTTCAGTATCCTTACTATTTTTTTACTTAGTGCAAAAAAATATAATAAGTATTTTTAAGAATAATAAGATAATTTTTAGATAAGGAAGAATTGAAAAAGATAAATGTAGTTGAAGAGAATTTAGAAAAAAACTGAGTTCAATTCTTTTATGGGAGAAGTAAAATTAGATTTTTCTAACATTTCAGATGAAGAAAAAGAGAAATATGAACGTATATTAAATTTCATTTTAAAAAAATGGAGTGGCTTATAAACACAAAAAAACATTATGGAAGAATAAATTTAATTTGATTACAAATGAGGAGGGATAAAATGGCAAAAATTTATTGTAGCTATTGAGACAGTAAAAATTAAGGAATTTTTTTATTTTCAACTAATAAGTTGAAGGTAATTAGAGGGGCAAGTTATCTATTAGATTATCTAAATCAGGTAGAAGTACCCTAAAAATTTTAGATAAAAAAATGGAGTTAAAGAAGAGAATATAATCTATATAGGAGCTGGAAATGCTAAATTCTTTGTTGAAAAAGATGATAAAGATGAAGCTGAAAAAAATAGTTAAAGAAATTATAAAAAGAAGTTAAGGAAAAAAATATGAAAAAAAGAAGCTCCTGGTGCAAAAAGTTGTAGGTGTTTATGTTGAAACTCAATATGAAAAAGGGTAAGAAAAAGTGGAGAAGGAAAAGAAGTATGGAATGACCTAGATAAATTAGGAGAACTTACTGCTATTGAAAAAAAGTAAAGGCTTTTTCTACTTTAAATATTGATTTACCATATGTTGAAAAAAATGTGAATTAAGTGGAACTGAAGTTGCTGAAGTTGATATAAAAAAATCTCTCAAGAGATTTGGAAAATTTAGGTTTTACTGTAAAAAGATAGAAACTTAATTTTTTTAAAGATTATAACGATAAAGAAATTTCTACTATTGAAGTTAATACTTTAGAAGGACAAATAAAAAAATCTAGCTAAAACAACAGGGAAAAATTTCTGATGCAAGTTTTTAGAAAAATACTTTTTGCAAATCTTTTGAAAAAAGGTCGATAAAATTGATAATGTAGGCTTTTACAATACAATTAAAGAATATATTAGAGATTATGAAGATTCAACTATTCAAGACTTTCAAAAATACAGATAGTTTCTTTTGGAGTAATGTATAGTGATGGAGATGGTTTAGGAGACTTTTTAAAAAGGATCAAAAGAAAAAAATTTATAGAATTATTAAAAGAAAAAAAGATAATGCTGAAGATTTATATTTAGAATTTATGGGAAAAATTTAGTAAAAAAATTAGATGAAATTACAAAAAGGAAGTCTTAAGGATGTTTTAGAAGAAGTTTTTGAAAAATAGAGACGAAAAAAAGAAAAAAATGGGGAGAATTCTTAATAGTTGGTGGGGATGATGTCTGTGCTGTATTTCCTCCAAACTTAGTCATGGAAATTTCTATGAAATTTCAAAAAAAGATTTGAAGATAAAATGGCTATTGCAATGAAAGAAATAACAGAAGATATAGGTGAAGATAAAAATACAAGAATCACTTCATCTTCTGGAGTTATAATTGCAAAAAGCTAAAAACTCCAATGTTTCAACTTTTTGAGCAAGCATTACATCTACAAAAAAATCTGCAAAAAAAGCTAGAAAAAAAGCCATTGATAAAAAAATCTTAATAAAACAGGCTTTATAGATTTTCAAGTTATTGGTTCAGAAGGTTGTGTTGATATTGATGATTTTAGAGATAAATTTAAAGACAATCAAGTCATGGAAAGACCTTATGCAATTAATATAGAAAAAGAAAAAAAGGGTTTAAAAAAATATAGAAAAGTTTATTAGTTCTTATTAAAGATATGAAAAAAATACTTCTTTTCCAACAAATAAATTGAGATATATTTATGATTTAAAAAGCTGATAGAAAAAAAGTTAATTTTTGAAAAGAAAATGGAACTTATAAATATACTTTCAAAAAAATGAATGAAGATCAAGTGAAGTTTATTAGAGATAGATTAGGGATAAATCATAAATCTGAATCAAATGAAAAATTAGAAAAATGATTTTTCACTGATGATTTCATTAATGTTTTTTTGATATTTTAGAAATCTACAATTTTATAGACTAAGGAGGGAGTAAATTAATGAAGGTTAATTACACAGTAAAACTTCTTTTACCAGCTATAACAGCTTCCCTAGGTACAATAGGAAAAGATATAGATGTGGAGATAAAAAAAGAGATAAAGAAGGGAAACCATTTTTTTAGTGGAAAAACAAGTAAAAGGAATTTTTAAGAGAAAGAGTATTTCAATTTAAAAATGCTTTTAAATGAAGACTCTAATTCATTTATAAAAAAATATTTTGGTGATGAAGGAAATTATATAGAAAAAAATGATTTTTTTCAAAAAAATTATTTTCTCTAATTTGACTTTAAAAAAAGATAATAAAGAAAAAAATCGGAAGTAGACATGGTATAAGAATAGATAGAAGAACAAGAACAACTATTCCAAAAATCTTTATTCAATTATGAATTTTTTTAAGAGAAAAATAATGAATTTGAAGGAGAATTAACATTTAAAGATGATATTGATAGAGAAGATTTAAAAATTTATTCTAGCTTCATTATTTCATTTAGACTTTATAGGTGGATTTAAGTCAAGAGGACTTGGGAAAAATAGAAGTTAGTATAGATGGAAAAAAATATAAATTCTTTAGAAGAAATTGTCAAAAAAATTTAAAAGTTTGAAGAAAAAAAGTTAATAAAGATAAAGTTAATAATAAACTAGTGAAATATGCTTATGAATTGGTATTAGATGAACCTTTAATATTAAAAAGCTAGAGAAATTAGTAACTATGTTGAAGTAAAAAAATACTTACAAGGTTCTACTATAAGAGGAGCATTAATTGAATTTTTTTGTAAAAGAAGGAATTAAATTAGATGATATTTTTAAAAAAATTAAAAGCTTCTGATGCAATAAAAAGAAAAAGGTTTCTTTAGCTAGTTTGTTTAAAAACTAAATATAAAGTAAATAATGAGGATGTAATAAAAGACAAAGCTCAAACTACTGTAATTGAAGTGGAAGGAGTTAAATTAGAAAGATATTCTAACCCAGACTTTTTCAATAGTTGGAAATGAAGTAAGTGTTAAGATAAATTCTAAAACAAAAATCTGTTGAGAGCGGAATGTTATTCAATACTGAATATCTAAGTTCTTATGAAAAAAATAAGGAAAAATGAAATAGAAAAAAATCTTACTTAATGGAGATGTCGAATTTCCAGAAGGTTTAATTGAAAAAATGAAAAAAATATACAATATATTTAGGAAAATTAAAGACAAAAAGGATTCGGTAAGGCTAGTATTATTTTTTTAAAGACTATAACGTAACAAAAAGAAAGTATAGTTTCAAGAATAGATAAATTTAATAAAAAAATATTCCAGAAAATGAAAAAGAAGAATTATCAAACAAAAACTTTAATAACATTTTGATTTACAGTCAGATATGCTATTACCTTTATACTGATATCTATGATGCACAAGAACAGTTTAAAAATTCTTGCAAATTTATCTGATAACTTTAAATTTAATTATTCTAGAAGTTTTGTAAATACATCAAAATTAGAAGGATATAACTTTAATAAATAATATTAGAAAAAAATAGATGAACTTATTTTTAATAGAGGTTCAGTCTTTACATTTGAAGTTGATAATTATAAAGATGAGCTAGAACTTTTTAAATAAAAATAGAAGAAGAAGGAATAGGACTTAGAAAAAAATGAAGGATTTGGTAGAGTTCAAATATGCAGCTCAAGGGGGATAATTAATGTGGTATCCTGAAAGAGAAAGAAAGTTAGATAAGGGTCTAGAAGAAAGAAATCTAAGAAATGAAAAAGAAAAAGACTTCATTATCACTAGAAGAAATAAAGAGTATAAAAAGCAGAATTTTTCGAAAAATATAAAAAAAGTGGAGAACTAGAGGAACAAATAAAAGATATTAATTCTGCTCAACTTAGTAGATTTTTATTCATTATTAGAAGATAGAAATTTCTATAAAGATAGTAATGATATTAAGAAATTTATTGATGGACAACTAGAAAGAGCAAAAGGTTTTTAGGGAATGATTCACCAGTAGGGAAAAGCTCAAAAAAATTCTATACTTACTATAAAGAAAAAAATTTTTTTAAAAAGATGAAGATATAATAAACTCAGAAAAAAATAAAAATATATTTAAGTCTATTAAAAAAACATATTTTAGATATATTCTTGGTATAGAAAGATTTGATAAAAAACTTAAATAGATTGAGGAGGGTAAACATATGGATTTTTTTCAGTTTTTTTAAAAAAATAAATATTTTATTGAGGGAGATTTAGTAGTTTTAACAGCTTTTACATATAGGAAGTGGAAAAGAAGAAGGAGAACATGATGCACCTTTTATGAGTGAAGATGGAAATTTCTATATTCCAGGTTCTTCTTTTTAGAGGATATCTAAGAACAAAAATTAGAAAGATTTTTTTATTAGATGAAAATAATTTTAAATTTAAAGATAAGAAAAACTCAAGATATATTAAATATGGCAGATGTTTTATTATTATTTGGCTATACTAATCTTTTTTTACAGAAGAAGATAATACAGATGATATAAAAAAATAGAGTTAAAAAAAGAAATTAAATTTTACTGATAAAGAAAAAGAAAGTTTTTTTCAAGTATGGCAGGAAGAATTCATATTGCAGATATGCCAATAGTTTCTGATGTTAACTCTATTAGAAGAGATGGAATAAAAAAATAGATAGAAACACAGGAGCTACTAAAGCAAGTGCTAAGTTTGATTATGATATTATCCCAGCAGGTTCAAAATTCAAATTCACTATTGAATTAGATAATATTGAAGAATATCAATTAGATTTAATTGCATTAGCTTTAAAAGGATATATATGATGAAGGAGATTTATTTGGTGGGAAACTATCAAGAGGTATTGGAAAAATGTCAATTAAAAAGATATTAAAAATTCAATATGTTGATAAAAAAATAATTTAAAAAAATATTTTTTTGAAAAGAAAAAAATCAGATATGGATAAAAAAATAATTTCTTTAAATTTGAAAATCTAGAATTAGTTGATTAGGAGGAGCTATGAAAGAATTTTTTTAAAAATTGGATAATAAATTAGTTATTAAATTAAAAAAATAATTCCACTTTCTCCTCTTACAATAAAAATATTCTTCAAATGATAGAAATGATGAGGAAAAAGATGATACATATGTAGCAGTTATAACAACTGAAAAAGAATAAAAAAGATGAAAAAAATAAATGGAAGAAACTTGTAATAGACAAAGGAAATATAAAAAGATGAGGCAAGAGTAGGAGAAATATATATTGCAGGTTCTACTTTAAAGGGGTTATTTAGAGATAGATTTTTTTAACTATTTCAAACGAAGATAATGAATATGTTAATAATCTATTTGGATTCTCAGAAGGAACTGAAGTTAAAAAAATCAAGATTTTTTTTATACAAGATGCCTTTTTTTATCTGATGAAAAACTTAGACAGTTATTTTATATAAATACTAAAGAAGCTTTGAAACAAGTGACTTCTTTAAGAGCTATAACTCCCGTTGATCACTTTAGTTCAAAAAGCGAAAGTTCCTCTACAATATGAATATACTATGGAAAAATTTTTGTAACTGAATTAACTATAAATAATGCTAGTATAAAAAGATTTACAAGCTCTTTATTTTCTAGTAAGAGATAGTATAAATAAGGAAATTAGAATAGGTAATTCAAAAAAACACGTGGATTTGGGCTTGTAAAGTTTGAAATAGAAGAATTAAAAATATGAACAATTCAAAAAGTCAAAAAAAGATGAATTAAAAAAATATTTGAAGAATACTTTAATATCAATGAAAAAAAGAGTAAAAAAACTAGGAGATAAATATATAAATAAATCTTTATATTTAAAAAGAAGAACTAAAAAAAGGTTGATGTAGAAAAATCCTAACAAATTTATAGTTGATCTTTTTGAAATGGGGGTGAACTAATGGAAGAATTTAAAAGTCTATCATTAGGAGAGATTAAAAAAATAAAGTTGAAACTACTCAAAAATTTATTTTTAGTCAGTGTAAACTACGATAAAAAAAGGTGGAATTAGATTAGAAAAAGATATAGAACCTTCTAAGTTAGATACAATTTTAGAAGAAGTTAAGAATTTCTATAAATTATACATCTTTAATGAAGAGTTTATGATGACTATATTTAATTTTTGGAAATGAAGAATATAGATACAATAAAGTAAAGAAATCTGATTTTTGATAAAAAAATGAAGAAAAATCAAATAATAGAAAATATAAAAATATATCTATATGAGAGAATATGGAAGATTAAAAAGTAAGAATTGGAAACATAGGGGAAAGAGAAATCATTCAGTATATTTCTTTTTGATAAGGGGGAAATAAAAATGAATAATTCAAAAAAATAATAATAATTCAAAAGGAAATCTTTTTTTCATATCCTTATAACTTTGTTTCTCTAGGGGATTCACAAAAATATAAATAGAAAAAAAGAGAAGATGAAGAAGGCGAAAAAAATATTCTGGAAAAAAATAAAATGTAGCTTAAAAAAATTTAACACCTATATTTATAGGAAATAAAACTGATGAAAAAGAAGAAAAAGACATTGACTTTAAAAAGTTGAAGGCAATGAAAAAAATATGTTATTCCGGCAAGTACTTTAAAAAGGGGAACTTAGAAATATAATTGAAATTTTGACAACAAGTTGTATAAAAAAATGTTGAGGAAGAAAGACTAGATTATAGAGGTTCAGTTGGAGGAAGAACTAATGTTTTTTTGGAATTATAAAAAAATTTCCTACTGCTAATGATGATGGAATAATTATTGAAGCAGATAAAGTTAAAGTTAATAGAAAAAAGATTTTTATTCAATTACAAACCAGGTTTTTATCCAGTAAAAAGTGGCAAATAATTCATTAGTTGAAGACTATATAAAAAGAGCTAAATTAAAACCTAACTATAAAAAAAGGCGAAGATGACCCTAATGCAATTAATTTTCCTGATGAATTTAAAAAAAGGTTCAACAAGGTGGAACAATAAATGCTGTTTTGTGGGTATCTTCTTTTATACCAAACAAAAAGATATGAAAAACTTTTAATACCTGCTGAAAAAAAGGTAAAGAAAAATGTTATTCTTTTTCTAAATCTGATTATGAAGATTTATTGTATTTAATAAAACAGAGAAAGGAAGCTGAAGAAAAGAAATCTCCTAAAGATAGAGAAAATTTTTTTATAGATGAATTAAAAAGAAGGAGATACTATTATTTTTTTGAAGTAAATGGAAAAGATAGAATTGAAAAATTTTTTTCTTTCTCAGAAATTCCAAGATTAAGATATAAAAATAAGTCCTTTAGATTTAGTACCAGAAGAATTCCATCCTTGTACAAGTGAAAATTTATGTTTTGCTTGTAGAATGTTTGGAACTATTGGAGATCACAGAGAGAATAAAGAAGGAAAGAAAAAGGAAGAAAAAAACTGTTGCTATGGCAAGTAAAGTATTTATTTCTGATGCTCTTTCTCTTAAAAAAATATCAACAATACTATGGTAGAAAAAGTTAATCTTAAAGTCTTTAGGTGAACCTCATCCTTCCTTGACTAGATTTTATTTAGAGAATAAAGGAACATATAACAATGAAGGTTCTAAAAATAAGAGGAAGAAAAATTTTTATTGGCATCATACTGAAAAAAATTAAGGCTGGAAAAAGGATATAAAAAAATTATTTAAAAAAACAATTTCGGACACTGCTCCTTCAACTACTAATTCAACTATTTGGTTTTTTTAAGACCAGATCAAGATTTTGAGTTTGAAGTTTCTTTTTAAAGATTTAACAGATGAAGAATTAGGGATTTTAATTTATTCTTTAGAACTTGAAAAAGATTTACTTCATAAATTGGGTAAGGCTAAGGCTTTTTGGTTTTTGGAAGTTGTGAAATAAAAAAATAACAGATTGTCTATTAGAAAGTTCAGAAAAAAATATAGTTCATTTATAAAAAGCATATGAAAAAAATAGATAAAGAAAAGTATTTAAAAAAATAGCTAAAGAAAAAAATATAAATTAGATACTGATGAAAGAAAAAGAAATAAAAAGAATTAAAAAGCTATTTTAAAAATCAACTAATAATTTAGATTTTAAAGAAAGTCCTTATCCAGAAGATGAAGGAAATTTAAAAAGGATGTAATACTGTTAATTGGTTTATGAATAATAAAAGGTTGTGTACTTCCCACAATATTAGATTATACTAAAAAGAAATAAAGGAAATATTTATTAATGGCTAATATAAAAAAAGATTACAAAAGATAATGTAGTGATATTATCTAATGTAACAGAAATAAATGATACAAACTATTGGGAAAATTACTCAATTTGAAAGAGAATCTGTTGAGAAGAATATAGAATTTGTCAATATTAAGATTTCAATAAGCGATAAAAAAACTATATTCTTCTTAATGGAGAATGCTTTTTACTATTAAAAAGCAGAGAAGGAAACTTCTATATATTTGAGAAAAAAATGTCAAAAATATAAAAAAAGTTTAAGACTTTCTCTAACAGGCGAATGCAATTATCAGTGTTTCTTTTTGCCATGGAGAAGGTTCAAAAAAATGGGAGATAAAAAGAGAAGAAAAATTCAAAAGAAGAAATGTATTCTCTAATCAAAGAAGCTATAAAAAAATAATTACACTGATATAACTTTCACTGGAGGAGAACCTCTTCTAAAAATTAGATGATATTATCTGGTATTTAAATAAACTTAGTGAGGATAATTTAAAAGCCATATATAACTATAGTGACAAATGGCTCTTTAATTGAAGATAGGTTACTAGATGCTATAGAAAATTATGTAGGAGATAAGAAAGAGATTTTTAAATTTAATTTCTCTATGCATTCTTTAAAGAATGATGTTTATTTAGATATAGTTAGACCTGTTATTAAAGCGATTCCTACAGATAAAAAAATAATCTTTTAGAACTAGTTAAAGAGAATATAAAAAAATTAAAGCAAGAAATTTAATAGTGAAGTTAAACTTTGTTTTATTAAAAAAATAAGAATACTGATAAAAAAAGATATTAAAGAAATATTAGAATTTTGCCTATGAAAATAAGGTAGACTATGTTAAATTTTTGGAACTTTTAGTAACGGAAGATTTAATAAAAAAAGGTATGTATAAATTTTATCTAACACTAGATAGTCTTCTTGATGAATGGAAAGATAAATTAATTTTCTATAAGAGAACTACTAGAAGAGATGAATATCTATATAAAGGTGAAACAAAGGTTGAATTGCAACAATGTATATGTATGGAAGGTTGTGCTAAGTGTTTAATTAATACCAGTGTATTTTTTTAACTTCTGAATCAAAAATATTTCCCTTTGTTTTTTTAAAGCCTGAGAAAGTTTTTAAATGTAGACTCAAATGAATTAATTTCTAAAAATAGCAGAAGGGACAGAATATGTAAAAAGAATTAGGAAGAGAATATGGAAATGGCTCTCCTATTCTTGTAAGAAATAAAAAAACATGTGGAAGAGAAAGAAGAGTATTACTATATTTCTAAAAAAAGCTTTTTACAGAAAAAAAGAAATTGAAAAATATTTTTAGGAGAGTCTTTATAAAAATAGGATCTAAGAGAAATTTTAAAGAAAAAAATATTTGAAAAACTATTTCTATGGATAAAGAAGATTACTTTAAAGAAGGAAAAAAATATAAATTCTATGAAAAATAGTGAAGAAAAAAAGGCTTTGTAGAAACTTTACAAGAAATCAAATACATAGAAGAAGATAAAAAAATTTCTAATTAAATTTTTTTAAATAAAAATAGGATATGAAGATAAGAAAATTTCAGAAGATAAAATGGACGATTATCTTAATTATTTGAAGGCTTTTTAATCTGGAAGTATTTTTTTAGAACTTGAATGGGATACTATTGAATATATAAAAGATTCGGCTTCAATAAGTCTAGGTTCTGTTAAATTAAATGGAAATGATAAGAAAAAAATTATTTTTTTATGAGTAAACAAAAAAATTGAAGATAAAGAAATTATTGAAAAAAATTAGGGCTTGTTGAGCTAGAAGAATTAGTTATAAAATATATAAGTAAGTAAAATGATAAAAAAATTAACCAGATAAAAAAACTCCATAATTCTAAAAAAAGATAGAATTTTTGGAGTTTTTTTAGATGATAAAATTCTCTACTTTTCTATTTCAAAAAGGTTTATATTTTTTTCTGGAGAATCACTTTCAAGAGCTTCTACTAAAAGATGGATTTGGTACTCAATAGCTCTTCTATAACTTATTTTTATGACAAGTACCTATTATATTTCCAGTTTCTTCCTTTAGTAATTTTTCCAAACTCTGTTAAAAAAAGAATTCGAGCTTCTTCTTTTAATAAAACTGCTCCAGTTTCTTCATTGGTTTCAAAAATCATTAATAGTTATTTTTTTAGTTTTTAGTAATTTAAATGCTAAAGCATCTACTAAAAATAGTTCTCCATTCTTCCATTAAATCTGAGCAAAGACATGGTATACCTTCTTCATCAGAAGCAAAAAAATCCAATATAAGGATTAAGACCTTTAGAAAGAATAAGATTTTGTATCTCATAGATTAGAAGACTATAACCAAAAACTTAGCATAGAATTAAATGGATCTTTAGGAGGCATTTTAACTCTTGTTGTAAAAATTAAAATCATCTCCAAGAAAAATAAGAAAGCCCTGTGAAATAAAAAGGTATTCATTTTTTTCAATAATAAGATTTAATTCTTCTATATTTTTGAGCCTTGTCAATATCATTTAATAAAGTTAATATTCTAGTGGAATAAATAGTAGCTACGGACTCTTTTAGCTGAAATATTTTCTGTAAATAGTAAACTTCTTTGATTTTTTTATTTTAGCTTTTATAAGTATTTTTTTGAAAGTGCTAAACAAAAATTCTTTATCTTCACTTTTTTTGAATTGTAACTTTTTGTCTTTTTATATCTACATGATTAGTAGGCTCTAAACTCCCAAAGTAATTTCCCTCGTTAGATAAAAAAAGTTACAGGGATACCTTTTTTTTAAAAGTATTTTTGAATACAGGAAACAGTTAATTCAACATCTCCAAATATAACAATTCTATTTAAATTCTCAGTAGAAATTTCTTTCTTTTTATTTTCTTTAGGATCATGTATAAGTACTAAATTATTATTAACATAATCTAGAATTGAACCTTGATTGTAAAACATATAAATTAGCCATTTTTTTATCTCCTATATTCTTAAAAAGTCATCAAGTATGATAACTTCATCAGTATCTAATTCATCTTCTGTATCCTTAGATATTTCTTTTTAATTTAAGCATACTTTCTAAAAATTTCACATAGACCGATCAGACATATTTCGTATTCTTTTTTTCTTTAAAAAAAGTTTCAATTTTTTTCTAATTCTACATTATTTTCATAATAATTTTTTTATAACTAAATTATTAATTTTTAGATAAAAAAAGTCTTCTCTATATATTTATCAAATAAAGAAAGGTAATGTTTTTTTACAGGCATCTAAAGAGAAAAATAATAGTTCTTTTTGGAGTTTCGTTTTTCTTGATAAGATTTTATAGATTTCAACATACTTTTAATAAAAAAACAAAAATCATTCTCAACATCTTCAATTTCAACATCTTTTGAATAAATCTTCAATTTTCCATGATAATGCTTTTAGCTAAATCTGGAATTTTTTTAGTAGATGGATACATTTTATCAGATTCAATCTTTTTCAATGTAACTTCTATTTGGATAGTTAGCTAATTTAGCTAAGTCATTAGTGTCTAAACCTAAATTAATTCTTCTTTTTTTGAATATTTTTTTACCAAATGTAATCATTTTAAACCCCCTCAAAAAAATATATTTGACTCTATAAAAAAATATATCATTTTTTTAAAAATAAATGTCAATTAATATGGCTATTAAAAAAATAAAAAAATCACTATTATAGTGATAATTTTAATGAAAAACCTTATTATAAATGGAATACCTTCAATACTAAATTGAAGAATTTGGCCTTACCATTTTCAGTATCAGGTTTTTAAACCTTATTATAAATGGAATACCTTCAATACCTAAATTGCTTGTTAAGTTTTCTTCTAATGAAGAACTAGTTTTTAAACCTTATTATAAATGGAATACCTTCAATACATGTGTGATGATCCTAAGTATGCTAATTATTGGATAGGGTTTTAAAACCTTATTATAAATGGAATACCTTCAATACCTAAATTGCTTTGTTAAGTTTTTCTTCTAATGAAGAACTAGTTTTTAAACCTTATTATAAATGGAATACCTTCAATACAAAGAAAAAAACATCACACAAGCACAAAAAAAGTGCGAAAGTTTTAAACCTTATTATAAATGGAATACCTTCAATACAAAGATTCTAAATGCTGAAACGGAAATGAAGTTGAAGTTTTAAAACCTTATTATAAATGGAATACCTTCAATACTATAAAAAGTTTGCTTCTGAACAAGAGGCAAATGCTGTTTTAAACCTTATTATAAATGGAATACCTTCAATACCCGAAAAAAATAAATGGTTATATCGGTTGTTGGGTAGATAAGTTTTAAACCTTATTATAAATGGAATACCTTCAATACATTATGAATATGTCTGGAGCATTATTAGATAAAGTTTTAAACCTTATTATAAATGGAATACCTTCAATACCTAAAGAAACAGAATTCAAGTATTCACCTGTTGAGTTTTTAAACCTTATTATAAATGGAATACCTTCAATACATATACGACAAGCACTGTCTAGGAATAATTCCCATAAGTTTTAAACCTTATTATAAATGGAATACCTTCAATACAAAAAAATCAGCATCGCTCATAATGGTAGCAGTTATGTTTTTAAACCTTATTATAAATGGAATACCTTCAATACACCCAAAGAGGGTTCAATATTAAGTTATGAAGACCTGGTTGTTTTAAACCTTATTATAAATGGAATACCTTCAATACTTACAAGAGAAAGTCTTATGAAGGAAAAAAGTTGAAGTTTTTAAACCTTATTATAAATGGAATACCTTCAATACTTCTTCTAGCAACCTATGCACGACAATAACAGTTATAGTTTTAAACCTTATTATAAATGGAATACCTTCAATACTCATATTGTTTAAGTTACCTAAAGCTCCAGCTATTTGTTTTAAACCTTATTATAAATGGAATACCTTCAATACTTAGGGTTAATGGTAAAAAACATTAACTATTTTTAATGTAGATGGTTTTTAAACCTTATTATAAATGGAATACCTTCAATACTGGGAGTTATTGGAGGAATTAGCCAAGAGCTAATTCAGTTTTTAAACCTTATTATAAATGGAATACCTTCAATACGAAATTTTATGTACGGTTTAAACAGAGTTACTTGCAGTTTTAAACCTTATTATAAATGGAATACCTTCAATACAACTAAAAAAAGCAAGTATAAAGAATTAACTAATTTGGTTTTAAAACCTTATTATAAATGGAATACCTTCAATACTGACTGCAGAGAAATTACTTAATATCATTAATTCTAGAGTTTTAAACCTTATTATAAATGGAATACCTTCAATACAACTGGTGTCGTGTTTTGACCCAGTTCAGATACAAGTGTTTTAAACCTTATTATAAATGGAATACCTTCAATACTAATGTTAATAAATGTCAAAAGCGAAGAACTTTATGACAAAGTTTTAAACCTTATTATAAATGGAATACCTTCAATACCTGGTATCGTTACAGAGGTTGTAAAAGAGTTTGATAAGTTTTAAACCTTATTATAAATGGAATACCTTCAATACTTCAAAAAGAGAAGACGAATTGTACTTCTCTGAAGAGTTTTAAACCTTATTATAAATGGAATACCTTCAATACTGAAAAGGATAAGTTGTTATCTAGAAAAAGCCGTTAGCAAGTTTTAAACCTTATTATAAATGGAATACCTTCAATACTAGAGACAAAGGTAGCATCACAGGAATAGTGGAAGATAAGGTTTTAAACCTTATTATAAATGGAATACCTTCAATACTGAAAAAGATAGTATATTTGAACAACTTAACAGAGAAGTTTTTAAACCTTATTATAAATGGAATACCTTCAATACCTAGCTCTGAAGACAAAACTGTCTATGATTATAACGTGTTTTTAAACCTTATTATAAATGGAATACCTTCAATACAACATGGAAAGTTTTAGAGATTTATTTGTTATAAGTTTTAAACCTTATTATAAATGGAATACCTTCAATACAAAAAGGAGAGTGTTTTATGTTTACAGTAGTAGTAGAGTTTTAAACCTTATTATAAATGGAATACCTTCAATACTTTCAAACACGTTAAGTTCCTACAATACTAAGATGAGGTTTTAAACCTTATTATAAATGGAATACCTTCAATACTATGGATGTGGAGAAGAAGTTGGAACTGTAAGTGGTGAGTTTTAAACCTTATTATAAATGGAATACCTTCAATACAGAATCGATTTAGATGACGAGACTACAGTATTTATTGTTTTAAACCTTATTATAAATGGAATACCTTCAATACGAAATTGAAAAAGCTTCAAGCTCAAATCCAAAGAGGAGTGTTTTAAACCTTATTATAAATGGAATACCTTCAATACTCTTTTATTTGAATTTCTAGTGGATGATACTTTTTAGAGTTTTAAACCTTATTATAAATGGAATACCTTCAATACAGAGAGCGACTGAATGGTTATTACATATAGATAAAGTTTTAAACCTTATTATAAATGGAATACCTTCAATACACCATTTGGAATTAGTAGACACGCACTTTTGGCAGAGTTTTAAACCTTATTATAAATGGAATACCTTCAATACAATATCGGAGATAACGATACTGCTAATTTCTACTTAGTTTTAAACCTTATTATAAATGGAATACCTTCAATACGTTCACAATCATTGTTAGTTTTTAAAGGAAGTAAAGAAGTTTTAAACCTTATTATAAATGGAATACCTTCAATACTTTTTTTGCTCTGAAGGGATAAGTCTAGAACCCCTTTATTTGTAGTTTTAAACCTTATTATAAATGGAATACCTTCAATACTATGTCGCAAGCTAAAAGACAAAAAAATAAAAATATGGGTTTTAAACCTTATTATAAATGGAATACCTTCAATACACTTTTTGCTCTGAAGGGATAAGTCTGGAACCCCTTTGAGTTTTAAACCTTATTATAAATGGAATACCTTCAATACTTATTGGAGGGATAAGCCAAGAGCTTATCCAAGGTCTTGAGTTTTAAACCTTATTATAAATGGAATACCTTCAATACCTGGAACAGGATTCTGTATACCAGAAGATGACGATATTAAGTTTTAAACCTTATTATAAATGGAATACCTTCAATACTTAAAAGCCTCAAACGAAAGGTTAACACCTTTCAAATCATGTTTTTAAACCTTATTATAAATGGAATACCTTCAATACAATAAAGAAATCCAATACTCTTTTTGAGTGCTGGCGTAAGGTTTTAAACCTTATTATAAATGGAATACCTTCAATACTTTTATTAGGGAACCATAGCTAGGTTCCCTTACACCCTCCGTTTTAAACCTTATTATAAATGGAATACCTTCAATACTACAAAAAAATGTTAAATGTAAAAAAATATTAAAGTGGTGGGTTTTTAAAACCTTATTATAAATGGAATACCTTCAATACGAAAAATATGATAGGAGCTTTCTCTGAAAACTTAGTTAGTTTTAAACCTTATTATAAATGGAATACCTTCAATACTAAGTACGTCCTTGAAGCATGTCTCTGACAACGTGAAGTTTTAAACCTTATTATAAAATGGAATACCTTCAATACTCAATTTTTAAAAATATTCTCAGGTAATTGAACTCCTAAACCGTTTTAAACCTTATTATAAATGGAATACCTTCAATACGAAGTATGGAAAGAATAACCATCTTTCATTGTAAGTTTTAAACCTTATTATAAATGGAATACCTTCAATACAAAGAACGTATTCAAACATAAAGGGTTTTACCCATATGGTTTTAAACCTTATTATAAATGGAATACCTTCAATACTGAAAGCTTAATAAGAGAAGCTGGATTTCAAGTGTTAGGAGTTTTAAACCTTATTATAAATGGAATACCTTCAATACTAAGATTCCTGTAGAACTTATGATGCAAAATGATAAGTTTTAAAACCTTATTATAAATGGAATACCTTCAATACTTAATCTAATTTGTATGGACATGAGTCCAGAGTTTCGTTTTAAAACCTTATTATAAATGGAATACCTTCAATACAATATGCTATGGGTGAAAAACTTCGCAGGTTTTTATTGTTTTTAAACCTTATTATAAATGGAATACCTTCAATACTTGTAAGCTTTTTGCCCATCTGGTATATTAAAACCGTCCATAGTTTTAAACCTTATTATAAATGGAATACCTTCAATACTTTATTCTGTTAATCTCTTGATTTAGTTCTGAATAGTTTTAAACCTTATTATAAATGGAATACCTTCAATACTTGGAACGTTAGGATGCATAGGATTACGTTGAGCTGGGTTTTAAACCTTATTATAAATGGAATACCTTCAATACTTAAACTAGATAATAGTAAAGACGATGCTTTCCTACTTAGTTTTAAACCTTATTATAAATGGAATACCTTCAATACTAAAGTGGAATACAATAACTAATGCTGGAGTATATAGTTTTAAACCTTATTATAAATGGAATACCTTCAATACTGTCTGTTACATTGTGAGGAGGTATCCAACACATATATGTTTTTAAACCTTATTATAAATGGAATACCTTCAATACTCAAATTCAGTATATACTCTTACAAGTGTAGAAGAGTTTTAAACCTTATTATAAATGGAATACCTTCAATACTGGATAAACTTATATCTATACCTGCTAGACACTTTGAGTTTTAAACCTTATTATAAATGGAATACCTTCAATACCCTTGATTTGTATAAGGATATTGATTTTTGTGGTAAGTTGATTCACTTTTTAGGGGGTAGCAACATTTGACCAAAATCGAGAAATTTTTAGTATTTCCTCATTTTTTTTGTACTAAATATTTATTATTTTTTTCTAGAAAAAAATTAAAAAAATCATAAATTTTACTTTTTAATACAAATATAAAAAGCAAAATGTTAAAAAAACTAACTAAAAGTGAATTAAAAATTACAAATAACTAATTTGTAATTTATTGTACACCATTTTTCTAAAAAAATGTAAAGTTATTTTTTTAGAAAAAAATTTATTTATTTTTTTTAAATACTGTGCTAAGATATATTATAATATTTTTTTATTTCTAATATATTCATTTTATTTTAAAAATAATAAAGGGGGAATATTATGGATTTATATATTTCAACAGAGGGGGCAAGTATAGCAAGACAAAAAAATAGTTTTTTTAGTAAAGACAAAGGAGAAGTCTTATATCCTTTCACCTGAAAAAAATAGAATCAATCATTTTAGAAAGCAATTCAAGTATTTCAACGCCAGCAATAAAATTAGCTATGGAACATAATATAGCTATTGCTATAAGTGATAGTTATGGAAATTTAGTGGGGCATTTCTGTAAACTAAATTATTCTAAAGGAGCAAAATTAAGAAGAAAAACAATATGAGCTTTTTTTGCTTCAAGAAAAGGAATTGAAATGGCTAGAAGATGGCTAGTAGATAAAAATAGAAAAATCAAAAGAATCATATTGATTTTTTTATTAAAAAGAAGAAAAAAACAATTTTTCAGACTTAACCTTATTCAATCAAGCCTTAAAAAAATTTAAATGCTATTGATTTAAATTTAGAAAAATTATCGTGAAAAAAATAATGGGGATTGAAGGAGTATAAGTAAAGTTTATTATAAAAAAATATCTCAACTTCTTATTGAAAAAAATGGAAGTTTGGAGTTAGAGAACATAGGAATGCAAAAAAAGCCTTATAATATCGTTTTAAATTATACTTTAGGAATATTATATAGATTAATTGAAACTACTATTGTAAAGGAAGGTTTTGATCCAGCATTAGGAATTATTCATGTAGAAGGTGAAAGAAAGAATTCTTTTTGTTTATGATTTCATAGAAAAAAATATAGATATCTTGCCTTAGAAACTACATTTGATTTATTTAATGAAAAATTTAGTGGAGCAATCATTTTTTTGAATATGAAAAATAAAACTCCTGTACTTTCTATTAAAGGAAGAAGAGCTATAAGTTCATATTTTAGAGATGTCTTAAATAGGGGAATGAAAGTAGGAGAAAGGGTTTTCTCTATCGAAGATATAATAAAAAAAGTGAAATAAAAAAAGATAAAAAAAGAACTCATAGATTCAGAAGATGATGAAATTGAAATAAAAAGAAGAATATGTAATAGAAGAAGAAGAGGAAGAAAAGGAAGTGGCTGAAAATGAATTATTTACTTTCGTATGATATTTCGAATGATAAGGTAAGAAAAAGTTTTTTTGACTACTTGCTTGAGAAGGGATTTCTTAGAATACAAAAATTCTGTTTTCTTGGGGGAGATTAATGTAAGTAAAAATAGATGATATACTAGAAAAATATTTGTTTAATTGTGGATAAAAAAAGAAGATTCAATATTTTGTGTTCCAATTAACAAAGAGGATTATGAGAATATTTTTTTAATTTTGGAAAAAAATAGTGACTATAACTTATACAAAGATGAAGTTTTTTTATATAACTAGGAGGGACAGAATGGAAAAAAAGAGAAGGAGTAAAGAGAGTTTTAATTACTTCAATAGGTGGTGGAAATATTGAAACTTCTGAAGGAAAAAAATGGAGTTAAAAAAATATCATAATACAGTCTACAATATAAATAATAAGAAATATGAGATAACTACATATATGCCAAAAAGTTGTAGAAGAAGAATTTGAAGTGGATAAAACTATTATTATAGGAACAACTGGTACAATGTGGGATAACGTTTACAGTCAATATTGTATAAAAAAATGGAAAAAGAAATAGATGAAACTTATGTAAAAAAATTTAAGAGATATTGAAAGAGAATCTGATAAAAACACTCCTATTGAGGATTTGAATATTAATAAATTTAATGAAGAATTCGGAAATAGTGTAAAAGGAATTGTTATAAAATATGGTTTAAATCGAGAAGAAATATTTGAAAAATTTTAATTCCATCATACAATTAGAAGAAGAGTTCAATGACAAAGATGAATATGAAGTTATTTTAGATATTACTCATTCATTTAGATCAACTGCTTTTTTTGGATGTTTTTTTAGTAATGACATATCTTACAGATGTATCAAACAAAAAAATATAAAAAAATAATAGAAGTTACTTATGGTATGCACGAAATAACAAGGAAAAAAATGATGACTCATCTCCAATAATTTTATTAAATTCATTCTTAGAGATTTTTAAATTGGATCAAGGGGGCTAGTGAATTAAAAACAATATGGAAATAGCTACTATATTTTAGAGAATTTAAAAAGGTAATAAAGATATCCCAAAAAGAAATAGAAAAAGAATTAGAAAAATTTCTCTAATGCAATGAATATGAATTATGTAGGTTCTTTATTAGAAAGTCTTGATAAATTAGCAGATTTAGAAAAAGATAAGAAATTAGATAGTATTGTAGGATCAGCAAAAACATATTATTCCTGATGTTTTTAAGGAAATTTATATATGATTTTGACATAAGAGAAAGTAATGATAATAGAAGAAAAATATTTGTTACAAGCAACACTGGCAAAAATGGCATTTTGAACAAAAAAAGATATGCTATGGCTGCAATAAATATAAACGAATCTCTTGCTAATTATGTAGCTAATAGCCTAAATTTAAGGGAAGAAGATAGTACTAAATTTGATCCTAACAGTGAAGCTAAAAAAATTGGTTGAGAGATTTATATAATTTAGATAATATCAATGATACTTTATAAAAAAAGTATGCTGAAGTTTATCATCATACTAGAAGAATTAGAAATGAAATAGCCCACTCTTTAGGAAATGAAATAAAAAAATCTTGGATGATATCAAACTATTAGGGATTTCTCTAAAAATAATAGTGGATTTATTGGAGGATGAGAATATTATAAAAAAAGCTGAAAAAAAGAATTACGTTTATTAGATAATATTCCTACCAAAAAAACAACTGAAAGTACAGCTATCGAAGATAATTTCAGGGTTGAAGTGAATAATAATGTAAGTCCTAAATCTATATTAATTCTTTTCTACAAGAATATTAGATGAAAATGAGAAAAAAATGAATTGAAAAAGAAAGCTAAAATTAAATAAGATATACACATTAAAGGAAGATAATATACAAAGATGGAGAGATGGAACTGATAGAGATATAGCACATTTGAAAAAAAGTTATATCTCAATATTTAAAGGAAGGAGATTATATTTTTAATACATGGAAACTATTTTTTTCAATGAATAGAATGTTTTCTTTTGCAAATTCAAAAAGGATTAAAAAAACAATATTTTTTTATCAGAAAGATTTTCTCCAGAAGATGAGTATTTTAAAGGAATTTAAAACTATGCGAGTAAAGAAGTACAGGTTATTCTGTGCTTCTTTTTATGTTATAAAGGTAAAAAAATCTCGAAAAAAAGATTCAAAAATTAACTGATATCATGTATTTATAGCAAGAACAACCAAAAAGAAATAAACAGGTAAAAAAATAATCAAAAAAAGTGTAAAAAAATATAAGTATAAAATAAGAATATAAAATAAAAATTTTTGAAGGAGGTACTTATGGATTTATTAAAACTATTCGTAGAAAAAAACATTAACAGTAATATTAGAAAAACATTTAAGATTCATAAAAGTAAAGAAGAAAGGAGTTGATACCATGTGGGATTTATTACTACTATATTGGATATTTAAAGATTAAATTAAGTAAAAAAATAAAAAAAGGAGATGATAATATGTTACCATTAGTAATTCAATTAGGAAATATCGTAGCAGGAACAATAATAGCAAAAAGAAGTTATAGAGATATTCAAAAAAAGATTAGAGGAGGTAAAAAAATATACAAAAAAAGAATTCAAAAATCAAGTGATATCATATATTTATAGCAAGAACAACCAAAAAGAAATAAAAAAAGGTAAAAAAATAATCAAAAAAAGTGTAAAAAAATATAAGTATAAAAATAAGAATATAAAAATAAAAATTTTTGAAGGAGGTACTTATGGATTTATTAAAATTATTCGTAGAAAAAAACATTAACAGTAATATTAGAAAACATTTAAGATTCATAAAGTAAAGAAGAAAGGAGTTGATACCATGTGGGATTTATTACTATTATATTGGATATTTAAAGACTAGTTAGAAAAAAATAAAAAAAGAAAGGAAGTGATAATATATGTGGCCAATTTTATTAACAAGGGCAGTAACATCAATGGCAGTTTCGGTAGCAATAAAAGTTTTTTTGGAAAGATTAATAAAAAAAGAGTTGATAATATGTTTTCATTAGTAATTCAATTAGGAAATATCGTAGTAGGAACAATAATAGCAAAAAGAAGTTATAGACATGTTCAAAAAAGATTAAAAAGGTAAAAAAATAGTAAGAAAAAGTGTAAAAAAATGTAAGGGTAAAATAAGAATGTAAATAAAAACTTTGAAGGAGATACTTATGGAAAAAGATTCAAGAGAAAAAAAGTATTTTTTTAAGAAGAATTGTATAGTTTGATTAAAAATAAAAAAAGGAGATGATATTATGTTACCAATATTAGCAATAGAAGTAGGAAGTATAGTCGCTGGAAGAGTAATTGCTCATGGGATAGTTAAATGGATAAAAAGAGTAAGAGGTAAAAAAATATAAAAAAACTGTAAAAAAATTCCAATGTAAAAATAAGGTTATGAAATCAAATTTTAAATTAAGGGAGGTACTTATGGACTTATTAAAATTATTTGTAGAAAAAAACATTAACAGTAATATTAGAAAACATTTAAGAATCATAAAATAAATAAAAAGAAAGGAGTTGATACCATGTGGGATTTATTACTACTATATTGGATATTTAAAGACTAGTTAGCAAAAAAATAGAAAAAGAAAGGAAGTGATAGTATATGTGGCCAGTTTTATTAACAAGGGCAGTAACATCAATAGCAGTTTCAGCAGCAATAAAAAGTTTTTTTGGGAAGATTAATAAGGTAAAAAAATAGTAAAAAAAGTGTAAAAAAATGTAAGTATAAAATAAGAATATAAACAAAAACTTTGAAGGAGGTACTTATGGAAAAGATTCAAGAGAAAAAAAGTGTTTTTAAGAAGAATTGTATAATTTGATTAAAAATAAAAAAAGGAGATGATATTATGTTACCATTATTAGCAATAGAAGTAGGAACTGTAGTCATTGGAAAAAGTAATTGCTCATGGGATAGTTAAATGGATAAAAAGATTAAAAAGGTAAAAAAATAGTAAGAAAAAGTGTAAAAAAATGTAAGGGTAAAATAAGAATATAAATAAAAACTTTGAAGGAGGTACTTATGGAAAAGATTCAAGAGAAAAAAAGTGTTTTTAAGAAGAATTGTATAGTTTGATTAAAAATAAAAAAAGGAGTTGATAAATTATGTTACCATTAATATTTCCAGTAATAATTGATTTAAAAAAAGTATAGTATCAGGAGTAATCATAGCAAAAAGAAATTATAAAAAACATTAAAAAAAGATTAGAGGAGGTAAAAATGTATAAAAAAACTGTAAAAAAATTCCAATGTAAAAATAAGGTTATGAAATCAAATTTAAATAAAGGGAGGTACTTATGGACTTATTAAAATTATTCGTAGAAAAAAACATTAACAATAATATTAGAAAAACATTTAAGATTCATTAAAGAAAGAAAGGAGTTGATACCATGTGGGATTTATTACTACTATATTGGATATTTAAAGACTAGTTAGCAAAAAAATAGAAAAAGAAAGGAAGTGATAGTATATGTGGCCAGTTTTTATTAACAAGAGTAGCAACATCAATGGCAATTTCGTTAGCAACAAAGATATTTTTTTGAAGATTAATAAAAGGAGGTAAAATATGGTATTATTAGCAATAGAAGTAGGAACTGTAGTCGCTGGAAAAAAATATTAGCTTATGGAATTTTTTTAAATGGATAAATGATTAGGGGAGGTACTTATGGAAGTAATAGAACAATTTATAGAAGAAACATTAAAAATCAATACTTGGAAATATTTAGAACATAGTTTGTTAAAGAAAGGAAATTATATTACAACTTATAGGAGGTTTTTATGATGACAACCATTTTATTAACAGCTTTATCTGCAACAACAGCAACAGTATCTAGTACTATAGCAAAAACATCTTACTAAAAAAATTCTTAGATAAGTTTGAAAAAGAATAAAGAATTATATGTAGTATTTATACAATTTAAAGAAAGTTATATAAATAGTATATATAATGTATATTGATAATTCGTTTTTTTGTTTTGTTATAATTTGAAAAATAGAATGATTATAATAGAACGTTTTTTTCTGAAATGATGATTATTTTTTTATTTAAGGGAGGCTTATATGAAGAGGGATGATGTATTAAAGGATATTGAACAAAAAAATTGAGAGCTTTAGGTTATTCTGATGAAAAAGATTTGGAAATTCTAAAAAAATATTATTTTCAACTACTTCAAGAAGGAACAAGACCAAATGATATCAAAATTTCTAAAGATGAACAGGAAAAAAACTTTCAGATATATATAAAAAAAGAATAGAAAATGAGAAAAAATAAAGTAGATACAGAAAATATAATAGATAGTAATAAAAATAAAAGTTGTTATTTCAACTGTAAGTTTAGCAAATGTGAGTTCTAATATTTTAGAAGAGTTACCACTTGAAAAAAACTTTAAGACTTTGTGAAAAATGTTAAAAAAATGTTTATTTATTCTATAGTAACGAAGCTTCAGAAAAAAATTTAAGTTGATAAAGGAAAAAAATTAAATAATAAAAAAACATAGAAGTCAACTCTAGAATGACAGATAAAGAAAAAAATTAACTTCCGAAAAATATAGTTAGTATGAGAGCTTTTTATTTGATACTTTAAAAAGTTTTAAAAAGAAAAAGGAATAAAGGAAGATGAAATATTAATAGATTTAACAGTTGGAATGAAACTAGCATCTATAGCAATGTATAAAAATAGCTGTTGAGAATGGTATAAAGATTGTAAATTGGAAAGAAATATACTTCTCAAAAATATAAAAAATGAAGATGAAGAATATAGCTTATCAAATGAAAGTTTCAGAATAGTTTTCAGTGCTATGTTTGAAATAATCAAAGAAATTTTAGCTGAAAATAAACAAATGTTATTAGATATAAATGCTTCAATAAAAAAAGAAAAGAATATCAAACAGTTGTAAGTCTATACAAAAAAACTAGATAGAAAGAATGAAGAATTATTTTTTTAAAGAGATTTCAGAATTATTTAACAAAGGATTATTTTTGGAATTAAATGTAGGAAAAATTTTTCTAATAAGTTGAAAGATTTTGTTGAAACAATATTAGCACATAAGGAATTTCCAGAATATTTTTAAAAGAAAAAAATAAAAAAATCTTATGATTTATTTACAAATTGTCTCAGATTTTTGATGTAAAGGACTTAGAAGATTATAATAAAGAATTTATAAAAGAGTTAAAAATTAAAATATGAAGAATACAAAGATAAAAAAATAGTGAAGATGCAGATGTGAGTGATTTCCTGTAGAATACTATTCTAAAAAAATGAAAAAAATTTAGGTATAACAGACGAGGATTTAGAAATTCTTACTTTTGATGAAGAATTATTAAGTGATATAGAAGAAAACTTTAGAAGAAGAAGATGAAATATACTATTTACCAGAAACTTATTCTTTAAAAAAATCTATATCTTTATTTAGTAGGAATAAAACATAGCTGAACCTCTATTGAATGTAAAAAAAGATATTATTTACAGATGAAATAAAAAAAGTAGCTAAAAAAATCTATATATGAAAAAAATTATTCTTTGAAACAGATTTGGAATCATACTATGAAAAAGAAACTTTTTGAGGAAAAATAAAGAACAATATGAAAGAATCAAAAAAATTTAATTTCATTAAGTGATTTATTAGAAAAAGTTGACAATTCATTAACTTATGAAAATAGTATTTTAAAAAAATATCTAAGTATGATATTGTGATTAACTTAGAAAAAAGAAGGAATAAAATTAAATGATTTCCATGAAACAGTTATGGATTTACTTCTAAAAAGAAGAAATTTTAACAAATGATAAATTAAGAAGCTTTAGGAGAAAGTATAACAGAAACAACTTTTTAATAAATATAAGAGTATTTTTAATAAAAAGTATAGTTGCAAAAATTAAATGAAATAATAGTAAGAAAAATTGAGGGAAAAATAATTATTTAAAAAAATGGATGAAACTGAAGACTTTATCAAGACAAGACACCAAAAATAAAGTTAGTAATCAAGATTGGGCTTATAAAAATAAATGAAAAATTTATTTAAGACGTATTAACATATTGAATTTTAAGGAGGAATATCTATGTCAAGAGTATTAATAGCTGGAATTGGTGGGGGAAAAAAATAAAGAAACAGGAACTTACAGAGTTGCTAATTACAAAAATAGAAGACAAGGTTTATGAAAAAAAGAAGTTTTATTACTTCTGCACTTGAAGAACATTATAAAATTGATAAAACTATTTTTTTATTGGAACAACAGGATCAATGTGGGACAATCTATATGAGTTCTACTGTAATAGATATAGTAAAGAATATGATGAAAACTATCATCTTGAATTAATGGGAGTCATAGATAATGCTACAATGGACACAGATATATATAGTTTAAATCTAGCTAAATTTAATGAAACTTTTAAAGATAAGATTTTGGCAATAGTTACAAAAATATGGAATGAATGAATTAGAAATTTTTGAAAAATTTTAACCTTATAATACAACTACAAAAATGAACTTAAAGATGGGGATGAAGTATATTTAGATATTACACATTCTTTTTAGATCTAATGCTTTTTGGATGTTTTTTTAGTTATGAATTATTTAACAGATGTTGAAGATAAAAAAATTACAGTTAAAGCTATCACTTATGGAATGTTAGAAGCTCAAAAAGAAGGAGTTGCCCCTGTTGTTGACTTAAATGCTTTCTATAAGATTTTACAATGGATAAAGGGAGCTAACAATTTCAAAAAACTATGGAAATAGCTATTTAATCGAACAAAATATAGAAAATGAAAAATTATCTAAGAAATTAAGAAATTTCTCTGATGCTTTAAATATGAATTACATAGCTTCTTTAAGACAAAGTATTAATTCACTAAAAAAATTAGAAGAAGATATTAAAAAGTCTTGAAGTGACCAGCTAAATTAATAATTCCAAAAAGTTATAAAAAGATTTTTATGGATAGATTTGCTACTGAAGAAAAAGGATTATTTATTCCAAGCTGAACTAGCAAAATGGCATTTTTGAACAAAAAGATATGCTATGGCATATATAAATATTAATGAATCAATAATAGGCTTTTATAATGGATGCTTTAGATCTGCCACTTTTAACTGGCGATAAGAAAAAAAGATGAAAATAAATTAGCAAAAAGATTGGTTAAATATGATAATAAGTAGACATGAAGCAAAATAAAAATTTATCCAAATTTCAAGGTAGATAAGGATAATCAAGAATTACATGAGTATATTAAAAATCTTTGAACACAGTAGAAGAGTTAGAAATGAAATTGCTCACTCTATAGGTGGAAAAAGATAGTGCTGTTAATGATATAAATAGCTTAAAAAAATTATTGTGAAAAAAATTATAGATTTATTGAAAAAAATAGAGATTTTATCATAAGAAAAGATGAGGAACTAGGTTTTTTTCAAAAAAATTGCTTAAAAAAATTTGTAATGGAGGAAAAATGAAAAAAATAATTTTATTATTTTCACACACTTTAACAGAACCACAAATAAAAAGAATTAAAAGAAAATTGGAATTGTGATGAAATTATATATATGCCAGATGAATTAAAAAAATAACTGGATGGGTGTAACAGATGATATAGATATAAATCAATTCAAAAAGTTCCTTTTTAGATAATCTTCAAAAGGATGATTATGTTTTAATTCAAGGTGAATGGGGCTTAACATATAATATGATAAATTTTGCTAAAGAAAAATAATTTTATACCTTTATATGCAGGGACTACAAGAAAAGTTACAGAACATAAAGAGGGAGATAAAGTTATAAAAAAATTCAGTTTTTTTCGCACACAAAATTTAAAAAAATATTAAATTAAAAAAAGATGGGAGCTGTAATTGCTTCCATTTTTTTTAAATAAAAAAATAAATTTAGTTAACAAAAATTTCATTTTATATGTTAAAAATATTATAGTTAATGAGGTGATAAAATGGAAAAGAATATACCCCAACACATTGCCATAATAATGGATGGTAATGGAAGATGGGCAAAGAAAAGAGGTTTAGCTAGAAGTTTTGGACATATGGAAGGTGCAAAAATCGTTAAGAAGAGCCTTGGAGTATTTTTACAGAAATAGGTGTAAAAATATTTAACTGTCTATGCCTTTTTCAACTGAAAAATTGGTCTAGACCAAAAAGATGAAGTTTCAACTCTTATGAAATTATTTTTTTAAAAATATAAAAAAAGTGAAAGAAAAAAATATGATGAAAAACAAAAATTCGTTTTTTTGTTTCGGGTAGAAAAAAATAATATTCCTGAGAAGTTGTTAAAATGAAATTGAAAAAAATTAAAAAGAAGAAACAAAAAAATAATGATAAAATAACTTTAAATATAGCATTTAATTATGGAAGTAGAGCAGAAATAATAGATGCAGTAAATGATATTATTAAGGATGGAAAAGAAAATATAAGTGAAGAAGATTTTTTTCTAAATATCTATATAATGATTTTTCCAGACCCAGACTTATTGATAAGAACAAGTGGAGAAATGAGAATATCTAATTTCTTGTTGTGGCAAATAGCTTATTCAGAACTTTATATTACAGACACTCTTTGGCCTGATTTTTGATGAAAAAGAAATAGACAAGGCTATAGAAAGTTACAATCAAAGAGATAGAAGATTTGGAGGAGTAAAAAAATGTTTAAAATGGAATAGAGTTTTAGTAGCACTGATAGGAGTTCCATTATTATTCTTTTGTCTATATGGGCGAGGCCTTTTTCATATGAATCTTCAAGGTTTACCTATGTTAATATTTACTAATTTAGTTGTTGCTATAGGAACATATGAATTCTATAAGATGGTAAAAAAATATCAGGAAAAAGAAGTTTATGATAAATTTGGGATTTTAGTTTCAATTATAATTCCAAACTTAATTTATTTAGCAAACAGAAGTAAGTATCTAGATCAAAGTATGGTAGGACTTGTTATAATAATTGCAACTATGTCACTACTTATATATAGAGTTTTTAAAAATCAAATAAAAGGAACATTAGAAAAAGTTTCATTTACAATTTTAGGAATAGTCTATGTATCTGTATTTTTCTCAAATTATAAATCTTTATTTTATAGGGGCAATATTTCCTTTTTGTTTTACAAGTTTTGGTTTGGATATCAGATACAGCAGCAGGAATAGTTGGAGTTGCTATAGGAAGAAAAATTCTTTAAAAAAATGGTTTTTACAGAAATAAGTCCAAAAAAATCTGTTGAAGGTGCTTTAGGTTCAATTATTTTTACAGCTATTGCTTTTGTAGGAATTGTTTTCATATTTTGAAAAATCAAAGATGTTAGTTTAGAAGAAGGTGTTGTAGCCTTTTTAATAGGAGCCTTTATATCAGTTGTGGCTCAAATTGGAGATTTAATAGAATCTCTATTTAAAAAGAGAATGTGGTGTTAAAGATTCAGGAACTATACTTATGGGACATGGAGGAATACTAGACAGATTTGATAGTATGATATTAGTATTACCCTTTGTAACTGTAGTTATATATTTCTTTCATTTATATATTAGTTATCAATATGGAATTTAGATAAAGGGATGATAATAATGAAAAAGATTTTAATTCTAGGTTCGACTGGAAGTATAGGAACAAGTGCTTTAGAACTTATCAGAAATAACAGAGAAGAATATCAAGTTGTTGCTATAAGTGGTAATAGAAATATAGAATTACTTAAGAAGCAAATTGAAGAATTTAAACCTTTAGCTATATATGTAGGTGCTGAAGAAGAAGCTATAAAAATAAAAAAATGAATATTCTTTTATAGAAAATATTTATTTTGGAGAAAAATGGTTTAGCAGAACTTGCAAAAGAATAGTGACTACGATATTATATTGACAGCAGTAAGCGGAGCTATAGGGTATAGATGCCACAGTGGAAGCTATAAAAAGAGAAAAGAGAATTGCTCTTGCAAATAAAGAAACTATGGTATCAGCTGGTACATATATAAATAGACTTTTTAAAAGAGTATCCAAAAGCAGAAATTATTCCTGTGGACAGTGAACATTCGGCTTTATTTCAATCTCTACAAGGTTTCAAAAAAAGAAAATGTAAAAATTAATAATCACTGCAAGTGGTGGAACATTTAGAGGAAAGACTTTAGAATTTTTTTAGAAAATGTAACAGTAGAAGAAGCTTTTAAAAACATCCAAATTGGTCTATGGGAAAGAAAATAACTATAGATTCTTCAACTTTGGTAAATAAAGGACTTGAAGTTATAGAAGCTCATGAACTCTTCAATGTGGCTTATGATGATATAGAAGTTATTGTACACCCACAAAGTATAATACACTCTATGGTTGAATATGTGGATGGTAGTATTATAGCTCAAATGGGAGTTCCTAGCATGAAAAACTCCGATATTATATGCTTTTTTTCTTATCCTGAAAAAGAATTCAATGCATCAATAGATTTTTTTAGATTTAATAAAAACTAAAACTTTAACTTTTTGAAGAAGCAGATAGAAAGGTATTTAAAGGTATAGACTTAGCATATAGAGCAGGGAGAACAGGAGAAACTATGCCAACTGTTTTCAATGCAGCAAATGAAGTTGCAGTTGAGCTATTTATGAAGAAAAAAATAAAATTCTTAGATATATATAGAATAATTGAAGAAGCTATGGATAACCACAATCTTATATCTTTAGATACAGATGAAGCTTTATCTATTATTAAAGAAGTTGATAAAGAAACTAGAAAGAAAGTGAGAGAGCAATGGGAAAAATAATAGTCATTGAAGGAACAGATTCAAGTGGAAAAGAAACTCAAACTAAATTACTCTATGAAAGAGTAAAAATATATATGATAAAAACTATAAAAATATCTTTTCCTAATTATGATAGTCCAGCTTGTGAACCAGTGAAAATGTACTTAGCTGGGAAATTTGGAACAGATGCAACTAAGGTAAATCCTTATCCTGTGTCTACTATGTATGCCATAGATAGATATGCTTCATTTAAGCAAGATTGGGAAAAATACTATCTTGATGATTATTTGATAATAACAGATAGATATGTGACTTCAAATATGATTCACCAAGCTTCTAAAAATAAAAAGATGCAGAAGCTAAGGATGAGTATTTAAATTGGCTGGTAGACTTAGAATACAAGAAAAATGAAATACCAGAACCAGATATAGTTATCTTTTTGAAGATGCCGATAGATAAGGCTAAAGAGCTTATGGAAAACAGAAAAATAAGATAGATGGTTCAGAAAAAAGATATACATGAAGTGAACGAAAATTATTTAAAAAAATCTTATGACAATGCAACAGCTATTTCAAAAAAATATTCTTGGTGTGAAATAGAATGTGTTGAAGATAATAAAAATTAAAAAAATATTGAAAGAATAAATGATGAAATTTTCTCAAAAATAGAAGAGTTAATAAAATAAATATGTGTAATGGAAGTGAGATTACTGTTTAGTAGTCTTTTTAGTTGGGAGGATAAATGACATTTTTTTAATTGCAGTCGCAATGTTAGGTCTAATAATATTTGTGATGAGCTAGGGCATTTTTAACTGCTAAGTTTTTTTAAAAATGCCTGTGAGTGAATTTTCAATAGGTATGACCACAAGTTTTTCGCTTGATACAAAAAGAAACAACATATTCTTTTTAGAGCCATTCCAATAGGAGGATATGTTAATATTGAAGGAATGGAAGTAGGGAGCCAAGTTGAGAATGGTTTTAATTCTAAACCTGCATATCAAAGATTTATAGTTCTTTTTGCAGGAGTTTTTATGAATTTCTTAACAGCTTTCAATTATATTCTCAATTGCTCAAATGAGCGGTAGAATGGAAGAGGAAGAAAAAAAGCTATTATAGGCGCCTAGTAAAAGGTGGAGCAAATGAACAAGTATTAAAAGTTGATGATAAAATTTTAGAACTAGATGGTAAAAATAAATTTATGGGCTGATATACCTGAAGTTACAAAAAGAAGCTATAGATAAAGAGGAAAATCCCCGCTTTAATCGAAAAGAGATGGAAAAGAACAAAAATTAGTTTTAAAATTAACAAAAGATGAAGAAAAATAAGAGAGTAGTTCTAGGAATATCTCCAAAATCTAAAAAACAAATCTTTCTTTTACTGAAAGTCTAGTCTTTGCAAAAAAATTCTTTTGTATCTATTTTAAAAAGATACAGTGGGAGGACTTTTTACACTTTTTTTCAGGAAAAAGCAAACTTAAAAAGAAATCAGTAATCTGTTGGAATACTTAAAGTTGTAGGAGAAGTATCAAAATTTGGTTGGACTTCTATAGCAAGTTTAGCAGTTATTCTTTCTATAAATATAGGAGTTTTAAATTTACTACCTATACCAGCACTTGATGGAGGAAGAATAATTTTTGTACTTTTTAGAAATTTTTAGAATAAGAATTAATAAAAATGGGAAGAAAAACTTACATAAATTTGGTATGGTTATGTTGTTGTTTTTCATTCTTGTGATTAGTGTTAATGATGTCTGGAAACTTTTTAATTAATTTTTCTTGAAAAATACAAATAATCGGTTATAATACATTATGATATTAAATTAAAAAAATTGATTTGTTTTTGGAAAAAGGAGGAATAAATATGAAAAAAATGCAATATTAGCAATTTCAGAAAAAGAAGGAAATACTAAAACAAATAAGAAAAGAATTAGCAGAAAAATATGAAGTAATTACCTTCAATAATTTATTAGATGCAATAGATATGGTAAGAGAAAGTGACTTTGATTTAGTCTTACTAGACAATGCTTTGGAAGGAGTTACAGTAGGAGAAGCTAAGAAAAAAATTAGCTAGTATAGGGAAAGAGTTTGTAACAATAGCCCTAGTAGATGAAGTTAATGCTGAAACAACAAAAAGAATTAGAAAAATTCTGGAATCTTTGCTTATTTATTAAAAACCGATAAAAAGTTGAAGATTTAGATGCTATAATCCTACCTTCTTTAAGTGGTTTAGAATTAATAAAAAGAAAATAAAAAGATTAGAAGAAAAAAATTAGCTGTATTAGAAGAAGATACAGATATAATAGGACAATCAGCTAAAATTAAAGATGTTAGAAATCTTATAGAAAAAAATAGTTGATAATGACTTACCAGTTCTAATAGTTGGAGAAACTGGAACAGGTAAAGATATAATAGCTAAAGAAATCCACAAGAAAAGTGAAAGAAATAAAGGAAGATATGCTCAAATAAGCTGTGCTTTATATCCAGGTGAACTTATTGAAAGAGAATTATTTGGTTATGAAAGAGGAGCTTTCATGGGAGCTAATGTAAGTAAAAAGGACTTTTAGAAGAAATTGATGGAGGAACAATATACATTGAAGACATTTCTAAAATGGATATAAAAAAATTCAATCAAGATTCCTAAAAAGCTATTGAATATGGTGAATTCAAAAAGAGTTGGAGGAACAAAAGTAAGAAAAAAACTAATGTTAGATTCCTAGTTGGAACTGACATAGATTTAAAAACAAAGAAACTGAAAAAGGTAAGTTTAGAAAAGATTTATATCACAGACTAACAGCTCTAACTATAGAAGTTCCACCTTTAAGAGAAAGAAAAGAAGATATTCCTGTACTAGCTAACTACTTCTTAAATAAAATAGTTAGAATATTACATAAAGAAACTCCAGTTATATCAGGAGAAGCTATGAAATTCTTAATGGAATACTACTATCCAGGAAATATTATGGAACTTAAAAACTTAATTGAAAGAATGGCATTATTATCTAAAGATAAAATTTTAGATGTAGATCAATTACCATTAGAAATTAAGACTAAATCTGACATCGTTGAAAAATAAAAACAGTTGTTGGAGAGGACCATTAAAAAGAAATATTAGAACAAGAAATTTATAGCTTAGAAGAAGTAGAAAGAGTTGTTGTTGCTATTGCATTACAAAAAAACTAGATGGAATAAACAAGAAACATCTAAAAATACTAGGTATAGGAAGAACAACTTTGTATGAAAAAAATTAGAAAAATATGGTTTAGATACAAAAGTAAATTAACTAAAAGTGAGGGAAAAATAAATGTCAATAAGAAAATTTCGTAAACAGATGAAACCTTTTATCATTGTACTAACAGTTGTTTTTATATTATCTCTAGCGTACGGAGGATATGAAAGTTATAGAACAAGTAGAGCTAACAAAAAGCTCAAGAAGCTATGCTTTTAAACAAAGATTATATACAAAAATTGATATAGAGAGACAAAACAAGAAGTTTCAAGAGCGTATGCAGAAACAGTTGACAAGGATATAGTAGACATAATTGCATTTAATGATGTTATAGATAAAAAAATTAACATTGGATCTTGCAAAAAAGTCTAAAAGTAAAGGTTCCTAGTTCAGAAGTTAATGCACAATACGAAGAGCTTGAATCTTCTATGGGAGATAAAGAACAATTTAGAAGAATGTTGCAAGTTCAAGGACTTACTAAAGATTCTTTAAAAGAATAAAATTGAAGAAAATTTATTAATGCAAAAACTAGAGAAGAATTTGCAAAAATATAAATCCTACTGATGAAGAAATAAATGCTTATATGTCATTATATTCTATACCAAGTGATAAGAAAAGAGGATGCAATAAATCTATATAAAATGCAAAAAGGGTGAAGAGGCATTTAAATTAGCTTTTAATTAAAAGCTAGAAAAAGAAATGCAAATAAAGGATTTAGCTCCTGAATATGAAAAATTTAGTTGAAAAAAGTTTCTTATGAAGAAGATGGATTTAAAAGTAACAAATCTTGACTTAGCTAAAATTATGGCTACTTTTATGATAAATCAAAAAGCAACTACAGGAACAAGCAGAAGAATTAGCAAAAATATGATAGCTAAAACAAATAAAAGTTGCTAAAATGGCAAAGGAAAAAGGAGTTAAAGTAAACGAAGAGTTAGATCTTATGTCTCAATTACAAGATTATGCTATAGGGCTTTCTGAAAAAGTAAGAGAAGAAATAAAAACCCTACTGATGCAGAATTAGAAAGTTTCTTTAACACAAATAAATCTAGATATAATATACCTGAAAACAGCTGATGCAAAAATTAATTTTCATAACTGTTAAATCAACTAAAGAAGATGATGCAGTAGCAAAAGCAGAAGCTGAAAAATTATTAGCTGAATTGACTCCTGAAAACTTTAGTGAAAAAGGAAAAACTTTAGGAAATAATCAAGATATTATCTATCAAGATTTAGGAACTTTTTGGTACAAAAAGTCAATGGTTAAAGAATTTGAAGAAGCATTGAAAGATGTTCCTTCAAATACTGTAATAAATAAAGTTATAAAAACAAAAATTTGGTTATCATCTTGTTTATGTAAAGAAAAATGATAACAATCAACAATGGTCAGCTGAACATATTTTAATTGTTCCATATCCTTCTGATAAAAACAGTTGCAGAAAAACTTGAAAAATTAGAAAAACTTAAGGCTGATATAGAAGCTGGAACTTTAGCTTTTAAATGATAAAAATAGATGAAGATGTAATTCAAAGTTTTGATGCAAAAGGTATAACTCCAGATGGAATAATTCCAGATTTTGTTTATAGTCCTGAAATAGCAAAAAGCTGTGTTTGAAACTCCTTTAAATAAGGTTGGAATAATAAATCCTAATAAAGCTACTATAGTAGTTTTCCAAAACTAAGGAAGTTAAAGCAGAAGAAGCTAATTTTAGTAAATTAAAAGAAGAAGTTAGAAAAGATTATATAAATAAGCAAGTTGGAGAATATATGTCAAAGTTATTCTAAGACTAAAGGGGTTGTTGTGATACAACAGCCCCTTTTGTATCTTATTTTTGAGGGATTATGTATTTTAGAAATGAGGATATAGAAAAGTTACTAGATAGTTTGAGAATAGAAGAAGTTGTTGGAGAATTTGTTGATTTAAAAATCAGGTTCAAGCTATAAAGGCCTATGTCCTTTTCATGCTGATACCAATCCATCATTTTCAGTAAAACCAGATATGTAAATGCTTTGTTTGTGGCTCTGGTGGAAATGCAATAAATTTTTACTCAAAAATAAAAATATTCCCTATATGGAAGCAGTAAAAAGAACTAGCACAAAAAAATATAGAGTTAATATAAAAGAGTACAATGCTAAAAAATACAGATATAGATAATGAGAAATTCTATCAAATTATGGAAGATAGCCATAATTTTTTTATGGATAAGATGTTTGCACAAGAATCAAGAACGGCATTGAATTATCTATCTAATAGAGGTTTAGATACAGATTTAATAAAAAGAACATAGACTTGGTTATGCCCCTGCAAAGTGGTCAGAATTATATGATTTCTTGAAAGAAAAATTATAGTGACGAAGATTTATTAACTTTAGGTCTTATAAAAAAAGAATGAAGAAGGAAGAATTTATGATACTTTTTAGAAATAGAATAATCTTCCCTATATACTCTATTAGTAATAGAATAATAGCTTTTGGTGGAAGAAGTTTAGAAAAAGATGATACTATACCAAAGTATATAAACTCACTCAGATACTCCTATTTTTAAAAAGGTAAAAATATTTAGGGATTGAAAGAGCTATCAATATAAGAAATAAAAATTATTCCATTTTAATGGAAGGATACATGGACGTATTGTCAGCAAATATTTTTTTGATTTTGATACTAGTATTGCCCCTTTAGGAACAGCTTTTAACAGTAGAGCAAGCTCAGTTAATTAAAAAGATACTCATCTAATATTTTGCTATGTTTTGACATGGATAAGGCTGGAAAAATCAGCAACAGAAAGAGCTTCATTTATACTGAAGTCTCAAGGCTTTTAATATAAGAGTTTTACAATTTGATGATGCTAAAGATCCTGATGAGTATTTAAAAAAAGAATGGAAGAGAAGCTTTCTAGAAGTTGTACAAAAATCATTAGAAATTTTTTTGACTTTTTATATGAGTTATATTCGAGTGAATATGATTTAACCAATATCATAGCAAAACAAAATTTTATAGAAAGATTTAAAGAATTCTTTGCATATTTAACTACAGATTTAGAAAAAGAAATATATTTAAAAGAATTTATCTGAAAAGATAGATATCAGTATAGATATTTTTAAGAAAAACTCTAGTTGAAGAAAAATAAAAAGAAATTCATTGTCAAAGATTATATTGACGAAGTTGAAGAGAAAGAAATAGAAAAAGAATTTAAAAAGCCAATAATCTTGAGCTTTCAATAGTTGAAATGCTATTAAAAAGCCTGAATATTATGAGTTTTTAAAAGATGAGAAATTTGAAAGTGATATAGCAATAAAACTTTAAAATTTTTGAAGAAAAATAAAGGAAAAATTTTAATTTTGAGAGTAATAACCTAATGAGAGAATTTGAAAATTATATGAGAAATGAGAATGAAAGTCATTCAGAGTATATAAATAGTAATATTGCAAGAATAATATTAAATTATGTTATAGATACAGAAGTTAAAATAGAAGAAAAATTTCCTAAAAATTATTTAAAGATTATTTTTAGAGTTAAAGTAAAATTAAGAGATAAAAACTAATGATGATTTTCAAAAAGATAGTATATTTTTCAAAAATTTAAAGATAAAATAGAAAAAGTAGAAGTGTTGAAGAATTTATAGAAATCTATAATTCATTTAAGTATCTTTTTAACATTAAGTTTTTAGTTAAGGGAGGATTATATAGTGAAAGAAAAAGAAATAGTAAGAAATAAGAAAGTAAGAGAGTTCATAAAAAGTAACAGATACAGGTAAGGTAACTGAGAAGAAATAAATAGAGAGTTAGGAGAAGATTTTTCCTGCTGAAAAATATAGAACACCTTATTAATTTGATGTTAGAACAAGGTATTAAGATAGTAAATGAAGAAGATACAGAAGATGAAGATGATGAAGAAAAAAGATGATGACGAATTAACAGATGAAAAAGAATTAGATGATGAGTATGTTGAAGAAGAAACAGATGACTCGTTAGAAGATGAAGAGAAAGATGAAGATGATGACGATGTTGATACAGATACTTTCATAGGTTTTTGAAGATGAATTTAATCCTGATTATATTGAGGATATAAGTGAGGAAGAACTTAGTAATGAAAAGTTACTAAATTTAGGAAATAGTGCAAAAGGTTGATGAACCTATAAAGATGTATTTAAGAGAAATAGGTCAAGTTCCACTATTAACTCATGATGAAGAGATTGAATATGCTAAAAGAGCTTATGAAGGTGATGAAGAAGCAAGTCAAAAACTTATAGAATCAAAACTTAAGACTTGTTGTAAGTATTGCTAAAAACATACAAACAGAGGTTTAAAAACTTTCGATTTAATACAAGAAGGTAATATAGGACTTGATGAAAGCAGTTGAAAAATTTGAATATACAAAAGGATATAAATTTTCAACTTATGCAACTTGGTGGATAAGACAAGCTATAACAAGAGCGATAGCTGACCAAGGAAGAACAATAAGAATACCTGTTCATATGATAGAAAACTATAAATAAGATTAAAAAAAGAGTCAAGAATATATTTACAAGAAACTGGAAAAGATGCTTCGCCTGAAATTTTAGCTGAAAGATTAGGAATGGAAGTTGAAAAGATAAAGGCTATTCAAGAAATGAATCAAGAACCTATATCTCTTGAAACTCCAGTTGAAGTGAAGAAGACAGTGAATTAGGAGATTTCGTTGAAGACCAAAAAGACAACAAGTCCTTATGAAGCTACAAATAGAGCAATTTTTAAGAGAAGAGTTAGATGGAGTCTTAAAACATTGAGTCCAAGAGAAGAAAAAGTTTTAAGATATAGATATGGACTTGATGATAGTTCACCTAAAACATTGGAAGAGGTTGGAAAAATCTTTAATGTTACCAGAGAAAGAATTAGACAAATAGAAGTCAAAGCTCTTAGAAAAATTAAGACATCCAAGTAGAAAGAGCTTGAAGATTTTTAAGGTTGACTAGTTAGGAGGGAATATTTTGAAACTTTTTAGCCTAGAAAAATATTTATTAAAGAATCTTGATATGACAGAAAAAGACTTTAAAAAGCTTGTACTTGATATATCAGAGCCTTTTAGAATTAGAACTTCCAGAAGATAGAAAAACTTACTGACGAAGAAATTGATTATGAATATATTGATTTACTTGTAACAGAAACTCTTGAAAAATTTAAAAGATGATGTCTGCACTTGTGAAACAGATTGTGGAGTAGCAGATTGTTGTGGGAACAAGGGTGGAGAAAAACTTTAAAGAAAGTCTATCAAATAGCTCTATACATGTTAAGAGATGGTATTCTTTATCAGGATTTAACTCAAGAAGGAGTTATTGGTTTGATAAAAGCTCATGAACTTTTTGAAGATGATAAAGATTTCAAGCTATATAAAGATTACTATATAGCAAGAGCTATGTTTAACTATATAGAAAGCTATGCTAACTATAGAAAAACAGCTTTTTAAAGAATATGCAGAATATGAAATTCATAAAGAAAATCATCCTAAAAATTTCTTTAAAGGATAAAAAGCAAATCTGAAGAATTAAAGAAATTAGAAAAAGAGAACAAAGAAAAACATATAGAGGAAATGAAACAATTAGAAAAGAGAGCAGAATATCAATTTGACTATTTAAATTTAAAATACAGATTAGGTGAAAGAGAGATAGAAGCTATAAGTCTCATATTTTGGTTTAGATGGACATAAGAGAAAGAACTTTTCTGAAATACAAAAATATTATGAAAAATAGATAGTGATAGTTTAGATAAAATTGTAAAAGATGCCTTATTTAAAATTATCAGTTGTAGATGAAAAAGGTTGAGTTATGATAACTAGAGATATTATAAACATATTAGAAAAAGAAATTTCCAAAAATAAATGCAGAAGAATGGGATAATGTAGGACTTCTTGTAGGAGACTATGATAAAGAAGTTATACAATTCTATAGATGCAAGTTTGGAAGTTATAGAAAAATGCAATAAAAGCAAAAAGTTGATATGATAATAACTCATCATCCTTTTATTTTTAAAAGCGATAAAAAGTATTAATGAGCAAGATATTCTATCTAAAAATTAGAATGTTAATAAGAAATGATATAAATATTTATTCTATACATACGAATTTAGATTCATCTGTGTCTGGATTAAATGATTATGTGCTTGAGAAATTAGGTTATACAGATTATAAAATTTTAGACTATGATGAAGAGAAAAATTGTGGTATAGGTAGAATTTTTAAATTAGATGAAGAAAAGATTTATTTATAGAAGAGCTTAAACTAAAAATTACAAATTTCTAAATCTAAGAGTTATAAGCAATGATTTAAATAAAATAAAAGTAGCTCTTATAAATGGTTCAGCCATGAGTTATTGGAGAAAAGCTAGAAAAATTGATTTATTTATTACTGGAGATGGGATCATGATGCACTTGATGCAAGAGAAAGTGGATTGGCTGTAATTGATTTTGGTCATTATGAAAGTGAACACTTCTTCCATGAAGTTTTAATAAAAAGAATTGAAGGATACAACTTTAGAATTTTTAGTTTATAATCCTGAACCAGTATTTAAGTCTCTGCTAAAGAATGATAATATGGAGAAAGTATGAAAAATAATAATTACATTTTTATTTCTAATATCTTCAGTATTTAGTTTTGCAACTATAAACGACAATCTTAATATTTTAAAGATGAGGAAAAGTTGAAATTAATGAAAAGGTTGATGAAATAGAAAAGATTTAACGGTATTTGTAAATACCTTATCTATGGATGTTGGTTTTGCTGTTTCAGATCCTGAAAGAGCATATGATATTAAATATAGGAGATAAAGAAACTTGCAAGGCTGAGTTATCTTTTCAGTAAAGATATAGATGTCGATGATTATCAAGATGATATTAATACCACTTTTGACTGATGCAGCACCATTATTGGAAAAGAAAAAGAACATGGAAAAATATATTCTAAACTGTTCTTGATGGAGCTAGTTCAGTCTCTCACAGGAAGTTAATATTGAAACTTTAAATCAAAAGTGACTACTGACAAAAGAACAAGAAAATGGAACTAGTACCCTATTATGATAGCAGCTTTTGTTATAATAATCTTGTTTATTGTCTATAAGATGTATGCAGCATACAAAGATAGAGTAACTCAAGAAGAAGATGATGACTGATAATTAATTAGGTATCTGAGTTAATCGCTGCTTTATGCAGAGGGAGTCCGAGCCCACAGAGCAAAAAGGGTAGCTAACGGCTACTAAGTACTTAAGGAAAGTGCCACAGAAAACAAACCGCCATTTTGGTAAGGGGTGAAAAGGTAGGTAAGAGACTCACCAGTTCTTGAGAAACTAAAAAGCTTGGTAAAACCCCCTCGAGCAAGACTAAGTAAGAAAGTATAGGAGTTGCTCGCCTCTTTCGTGGTAAGTCGCTAGAGATTATAAGAGATATACCGAGAAAAATGATTAACAACACAAAACTCGCTTATTGAATGCCCATATATATTATATAAAAACCACTAGATGAAAAATCAGTGGTTTTTATATTTAATTGATTTTGCTATTTCTAAATTCTGTTATATATCTTTTGTATTCTGCAATAAGCTCAAGAATTTTATTTTTGAAAAATTTTGTCTTTTTGATTTATAGATTAGAGAACAAAAATCTGAAAATTCGAGATATTAATTTGATTTTCTTTATTGTATCTTAGTTTAAATTCTTTTAACTGAAAAATTCTTCATCATTCTCACTTACTTCAATTTAGCAAGCATTTTAGATAATAGAGGATGAATTTCCTTTTCTTCAAGTATATTTTTCTCAATTTCAAAAAGCTAAATCTCTTTTCAAATCATCTAAACTCATATATACAGAATATATTGCAAGCAACAGAACATCCAAGTTCTTTTTGCAATATTCTTTGCTGTAACAGCATCAGAACCTTCTTTCTTAAAGAGTTTTTATAGCAGCTTCTAGTATTTCCTAGTATAAGCACACTTTTCTAGCCATAGTAGTCCTCCTTATTCAGAAAAATCTACTATTATTTTATACCATTTTTAGAAATAATCAATATTTAATTATTAAAATTTTTGTCTATAAAATTTTGATTAACAAAAGTCTGTTTCATTAGGATGAGCATCAGCTTCTAAAATAATTTCCTTCATATTAGAACAAATTTATGAATAATATTTAAAGGAAATTTAGTGAATTTTTCTTGTAAGTCTTCAGATACTTCTACCTCTTGCTAAAACTCCATCAACAAAATTATTCTTTTTAGAGAAAAGCTTAAGGTTATTAAAACATTTTAGCATAAGTTCAGATGTTAAAGAAGCTAGTTAAAGTTCCTATAAAAACAAGTTTTTATTAGCCAAAGTATTAATAAATTTTTAGCTTCTGAATTAGCATTACCTTTATCTCATCCAAGTCTACAATTATATTGTCAAATCATCTAAGTTTATATTATCTTTTCTTTTAACAGGAATAATTACCTTTTCCCATTTATATATTCAAAATGCTTTTTCACAGACCATTTTCGTATTACCAGTTTCTGATGAATAAATTATTAAAGTTTTCATTTAATACCTCTTTTCCTTAATACAGTAGTAGACATAGTTCGTTACTGAGTAGTCTTTAACGATAAAAATCCGAGAATTCGCTGTACTTGGCAAAAACCCCGCTGACAAGTCGCAGCTTCAAACACGCCGACAATTACTCGGCTCATTCTATTTGATTTTTATCTAAAATTTCATCTCGTAACTCACTCTATACTTGTGTTTTCAAAAAGCTAAATTTTAAATACTTCATTACATATAGAAAGTGTAGACTTATGTGACAATTAAAATAATAGTTTTATCCTTAGCTTCATCGAGCCAATGATTTTAAAAATTTATAGTCATTTATATATCTAAATTCAGAAGTTGGCTCATCTAGCAGGAAAAATTCTCATTAGCTCAAAAAGCTCGTGCAAGACCAATTTTTGTCTTTCACCACCAGAAAAGTTTCACCTTCTTCTACTATAAAGCTATTCTAACTTATCAGGTAAAGACATAACATAGTCATAAATGAAGCTTTTTAAAAGCAGTATAGATTTCTTCATCAGTGGCATCTGCTTTTTGCAACCAATAAATTATCTCTAATATTTCCACAAATAAGCTAGTAGATTGTGCATATAGTTAAATTTTTGATAGAGTTCTTTTAAAGGAACAGACTTTACATCCTTTTTATCTAACATAATTTTACCTGAATCTACATCCCAGAATCTCATATCAATTTTTAAAAGTGTAGATTTTCCACAACCACTGCCCCATAATCCCCGTTACTGTCTTTTTTATTTTCAAAGAGAAATCTTTTTAAAATTTTATTATCGGTATTTGCATAACTGTAAGAAATATTATCTATACTTTATGTCATCTCTAAATATCTTCACTTGAAAGAGAGACATTATCCACACAGCAGGTTTTTCATCCATCAGATTTAAAACTCTTTCTCCAGAAGCAAAAAGTTTGAGCAAGTATATTTCAAGGCAGCCAAGTTTATATAGGAGCAAAACTACCTACTTGTAAACTCCTAAGATACTAGCTTCAATACTTACCAAGCCTTTTGAAACTAAAGAAATACTTAAAAGTAATTGAGCTTATAGAAAGTACACATCTACCGAGTCTACCATCATTTGAACTTCAGAAGCCTTTATTTCTTAAGTCTTTTGATTTTCTCCCAGAGATGAAGTTATTTCATCTATTTTCTTGAAAACTTTTTACCTTGGAGAATATTGAATAATTTCTTATACCTTTTTAATTTATCTAAAAATTCATCATTTAAATTTCCTAGTTTAGCTCTAACTTCTATACCAGATTTTGCAGATCTCTGTGAGCTATATAGGAACTACAATCCCTGTGCACAAATTGAGCAAACAACATATATAGTGCATAGACATAGTTTAATTGATATAAGAACAAGAAAATACTTGTAAGTTAAGCAATTAAAACAGGAGATAGTGTGTGAGCATAGAAGACTTCTAAAAGCTCAATATCCGATGTTATCATAGAAATTAAGTTTCTGATTTTTATTTTCCATTTTAGCTGGAGCAAGTTTTCTCATAATTTTAAATAATTCTAACTCAATATTTGCTAAGATATGGAAAGCTATATAGTGGTTAGCAAATTGCTCCAAGTAATGTAAAATAGCTCTAAAAATCCAATAGAACATCACTGACAGAAAATATGTTTTGAGTTGAATAGCCACCTAGAAAAACATATTTAAGAGAGCATTCTTTGTGGCAGGAATAACACTTAGAAAGCATAGCACCAAAAAGTGTTATACAGAAAAGATAAAACCAATTACACCTGTAGAAACTACGATAGTCAGTAAATTTCAAAGAGAGTCTAAAAGTTTTAATAAGTTAAATACTATATTAAAAGTTGATCTATTTTTCATTTATTTTCACCTCTCTTGTTAAATAAGTTTCCAATCTTCTTGATGTTTATACATATTGTACAAAGTTCTTTTGTATATAACAATATAGTTTTCTGCACTTTCAATAACTCTTCCCTTATCCATAACATAGATACACTCAGCATTTTTAATAGCTGGTAATCTAAGTGACCTATATAGAGACAGTCTAGCCAAAAGAGTGTACGATATTTAAAATAATTTCTTTCAGATTCAACATCTACATTTGAAGTAGCTTTCCATCAAATATGTAGACAGAGGCATCATATAGTACGCCTCGGCAAGAGCCAAACTCTTTGACTCGACCACCAGATAGATTTTACCTCTGACTTTCTAATACAGCATCCAGTCCCTTAGCTTTTCTGAGAAAAGATCGGCAGCTTGACAGTAAAGCTAAGAACTTCTACCACAGTTTCATCTGCCAAGCTTTTCGCTTTGCACATACTTTGGATTATCTCTATCATGTCCTGGAAAATATAGGAGAATCGTGAGTAATTTTGTAGAATATTAACTTTATCTTCTAAGTTAATATTATGTATATCAACATCATCAACAAAGATCATTTTCATTCGATTTTTACCTCTCCAGCTACGTACATGAAACCAATGTAGATTTTCCACAACCTGAAATGTCCTACAACAGCTGTTAAGTACCTTTTAGTCATATTTATATCTTTAGTCGATTGAGCACCATCTGGATATGTAAACTTACGGTTAAAATACTTTAAAATCTCTTTTCATTCTTAAATTCTTTTCTCCCATTAAATTTTCTGGTCAGGAGAATCAACGAATCGAAATTACATATTTTCTGCCGTTGATAACCCTGCCGTCAGCAAGAAGGAAAAGCGAAGTTAAGCTTCTCCTCACCGGTATATATATTCAGGTGCAAAGCATGAAAGATAAAGACATTGGGAATAATCCTAAGCTTCCATCAACAATTTAATAGAAGTTATTATTGCAAGTATAGTACCCTGCACAGATAATCCAAATTTATTACTGCACAGATTGTAGTTGTACTTTTAAGCACTGCATAGTTTCAACTTCCAAATTCTTCTGACATCTTAGCAATCTTCTCTCTCTTCTCATCTGTCCCATATATTTTAAGAGTAGTTAAAACCTGTGTAAACTACATCTCCAAAAGAAAGTTCCTAAGCATCTGTTTAGCACATGAATAACCTTTATTCCGTGATAATGTATAGTGACATAGGGATAGCCAAAGAAAAATAAGTAAAATAAAAGCAATTTTTAAATTAAAATATGCTATTGATAAGATAAAACTAGACAACACAGTAGAAGAATTGTTAGCAGAAAACCTCCAAATAAAACTTAACTGTTCAACATTGTCAACTGGACAAATGTATTAATTCTGTGTTTTAAATAGTTGTGAAGAAGTTAAACCAAGTTTCAAAGTCTTTTCAACATAAGCTTTTCTTAGATTTCTTTTTACATCTACAACTAAAGAGCCCAACATACATGAGAAATTTGATAGTTGAAAACTGGTCTTATAAGAACTATAATTACTATTGAAATAATTATGTATTTATAAGAAATGAGAAATCTCTATTGATTAAACTATTGCTAGCAGAAAGCAAAGATAAAATAGAGGTTAGCAAATAAGTTTTACACAGGATAAAAAAAGTTGGGAATATTTGATATATATTTTTAATACTGAAAAAATTATACAATCTTTTATATCGATCATAATAAATAAGTCCTTTCTAAAAAAATATAATGTATAGAAAATTTATTATTACATAGATTGAAAGTAAAAGAACATTGTTATTATGAACGATGAAAAATCACATCTGGCATCATAAGAAACTGCCAAGGTTAAGTGTTTTTAAGAAATTCCCGGATTCAGGAAGAAGCCCAATGAATGTTCATTGTAAGCCGTAAGATCGCCAAAGGCAGCTCAAAGGCCGGAGATTTATCTGTCTATTCTATTTGATTTTTCATCTAAAATTTAGAATGTGTTCCACTGTTTTTACTTATCTCACCATCTTAACCCACTTATTCTTTTATCTAAATTTAAAAGGATTATTTCATTATCATTAGAACTTTGAATATTTATTTTAAGTATAAAAGAATAAATTCATTTTTCTATGGATATAAATATCTAAGATAAAACCAGAATATTCAAAGGGATAATATGAAAGATAATATCGCATTAATCGGGCTTATGGGAAGTGGGAAGACTATAGGTAAACTTCAAAAAACCAGGAAATGAAATTTTGTAGATATAGATAAATAATAGAAGCTACTGAAAAAAATCAAGCAATATATTTTTAAAGAAAAAGGGCAAATATATTTTAGAGATTTAGAAATACCAGAATCTCCAAGAAATAACTGTGTTATTGCAACTGGGGAGGTTCTATTTTAGATAATGAGAATGTAAAAGTTTGTAAGAAACCCCTTTTATTGTTTTTTTTTAGATGCAGGAGAAATGCTTATATATCTACGCCTAAAAGATAAATACAAACTCATCATTTTTAAATGAGTTGAGGACAAAAAAACTTAATAGGAGGACTTATTGAAAAAGAAATTTATATCACATTCATGGGACCTTATAATACACATAGATGAAAACAATCTGCATCTAAGAACCGTGGATAGATAAAAGAAAGTATAAATTCTCTTAAAAAGAGGTGATTTATAAATTTAAAATTTGTGGTTGAAGGAGTTATATTTTAATAGTTGATGGAATATACAATTCAAAAAAGAAAAGGAAAATAATAAATCAAGAGATTATAGATTTTTATTGGTTGAAGTTAGTAAACAAAACTAACAGAGAAATAACATATATGGATAGAAGCGGATGATGATATTTCCTGATAGATAGCAGTACAGTGCAAATCTTCCTGTTGTTCCCGTTCATGATAGGAAGACCATCAGGAGTGAGAATAGTTCATCACCCAGGTGGAAACTAACATCTTCTTCTGTGATATTTCAGCACTTATTAAATTGGTACCAGCCTTAGTTTCTATTGGAGTAAGGATGGTGTGTAAACAGGTTACGAAGTTGCAGCGCCCTGCACACGATGAATTAACTTATGATAGTCTTTAGCAAAAATTTAGATGATTTGATATTTAGATGCTGCGTGCTGGAAGCAATTGCAGCAAAACACAACTGAAGACGATAGTACATGCACTTTTTAATAGGTATAGGATGATGAAATCTATTTAGATGAGAAGAGTTATCGCCTGTGATGTGAAGTTGTAGGAAAGTTTTTTTCAAGAGAAGTAAATAGATCCATTATTTAATTATTCGAAAAATTCAAGAACTATTTTATTTGACAAATTAGAAAGGCAACCTTAATTTTGATGAAGAGCTATGGATTACAATTGAAATGATAGAGGAAGTAATCATTGTGGTATATAGAGAGAACAACCTGACCAAAATTGCTAGAAGAGCTATCAGAAGCAATACAAGTAGAGTAGCACAACGAAAATATAGAAGAAGAAGTCAGTTTGGAATAAATGGTGCCAAGACTTGAGGAGGAGTTAACAAAGAAACGAGAGGAGAAGAGTACTAAAGAAAAATATAGCCGACGTAATGAGCTTGAAAACATAAAGAAAGTTAGAAATACTCAAGAGAAAAAAGAGAAGAATCAGAATGCCTAGAGTATCTTTTAAGGTTATACAAATGTTGGAGTCTACTTTAAGAAATGTTTTAGTTGATATGTCCCGTCGACAAACTTAAAGAAAGAAGAAGTTTTATCTAAAAGATATGCTCTTTGTAAACTTTGATACAACAACAAGAACTATAGAGTTGTTATAGAGAGTGTATTCTTACAGATACAGTTGGTTTATTCAAAGCTCTACATGACTTTAGTTGAACTTTTAAGTCAACATTGGAAGAGGTTGTTACATTCTCTGACGAATTATCTATGCCAGGATGCCCAGCTAAAATGGTAATTGAGCAAATAGATGCGAAGTGAAAATGTTTTAACAGAATTAAATTGTATGGATAAAAACAAAAATTCTCTTTAAACAAAATAGATAATGCAACCAAAGATAATACACATATGCAGCCGATAGAACAAAGATTGATGAGAAAAGCAAAATATACCAATTACTCAAACATTGATTATTAGTACAAAATAGATTTAATATTGATGAATTGATGACTTTAATAAAAGATAATCTAGCAGCAAACTTATGATTGTAAAGTTTTAGTAAATTTTATTCAAAAATGGATGGCCAGCTGTTACAGGGAATGTAATAGTTAAACTTAAAGAATTTGTTGATGAAGGTGTAGTTAGGAAGTTATTTAAATGAAAAGCAATATAATCAATTTAAAGAATATGTAGTGGAGAAAATGTCAAATAGAAGTGGAAAAGGTGGCTTTGAGTAAAAAATAGTACATTGCCTCAAAATATATATGAAACTGGGCAAAAGCTGACATTAGTGATTTTAATATGATGTAAGTAATTATTTTATGAACTATACTTTTTTCTTTAATTTAAATGAGAAATATAAGAATTTTAAGGGAAACTCATATAGCAGTGAACAAAGTAAGAAAAAACGTAGTACAATTTAATTTAAATAAGGAAAGTAGCTAATTTCTACTGAGATACTTAAGGGATAATACGCCCAAAATGAATCTGAATTCATGAGAAGTTTGACGATAGGTATGCCAAATTAATCCTATGAATAAAGAGAACTTTATTTTTAAGGAACTGTGGAAAGAATAAATTTGGCACAAAAGAAAAGAATGTACATATTACCTTTAATGATGATAGAAAAGTAAGGTAAGTCCTTACTATATGGTAGTTCTGATTAGAGATAGTAAACTATTTTTGTTACGACTCGTGAAGAAAAATATAAAATCTAGGTTAAATTTCAAAGCAGGCTTATACAACTCTAATGAGCTTGGCGGAAGATAAATGACAGCATTGAAGAGGTAATTAAAACTTGATCCCTCTCACTGCGGCCGATTTATAAAGCAGGGCTCAGTGAAATGGAAGAAATTACTAAGATACCTAAAAGAAGAAGACCCAAATTAATAAGTGAGATGGGATTTCATTTGAATTCCAGTTTGATGAACAAATTAAAGATATTTTGAAGCATTTTTTTGATGAAGCAAAACAAAGCATGAGCCAACTGAATTGGGTATCGGTTTATTGAAAAATAAGGAAAATGCTTTTAAAAACTTAAAAAATAAGATAAATTAATAAATGGTTCATTACTAGCCAAAAATTTGGAAATGTAATTCACCATTTATATATTTTTATATAACAGTGAGGAGAGAAAGGATGAATATGAAAACATTTACGCTTTTTCTATTGATGGCAAGTATTAGCTCTTTTCACAAGAGAGTTTGGACTATAGATGAAGCTTTTAAGTAGGAAATAATAGAGAAAGCCAAGGAATTTAAAAAAGTTTTGAAAACACCAAAGAAGCCGCAGATATTAGAATCATACAATAAATTAGGTGATTTCACGAGTAACTATATCAAGAAGGGCAATATAACTGAAAATGAATTTTGAAGATAGGGATGAAAATATGATAAAACCTTTCAAATAAAGCTAGTTATAACCTTTTTTGTAACCAGGAATTTTGGTTGAGAGATCCTATGTTAGTTATGGAGTTGAAAAAATTCAAAGATGTTTTCTATTCAAAGTATAAGAGTAATATAGCACATGGCGATCATCAACAGAATTAAATAAAATTTCACAGATAAACTATATAGAGAATAAAAAGATCAATCTAATAATCTGTATAATGATATACTGAATAATTAAATGAATTAGAATATAGAAAAAGTCAGTGAACATTACAAAGTTGACCTAGATAAACTTAAAAATCAAGGAATTGGGAGCAAGTCCAAAATAAATTTGAAAGTGCTTGAGCCTACAGAAGATTCAAAATCATGTGCTAGATATCTTGAAAATTAAGTTAAAAAGTCTTATGAAACTGGAAAACTATCATAATATAGATTTGAAAATATAAGTTAGTTGATTTCATTGATACTAATGAAAGAAAAATTACTATTAAAGGAAAAAGATATAGCTGAGTTTAAATTAAATTTATCTGTTGCAGAGGAAAGAAAAAAATATAGTAACTATATAGACATATGCCCGATTATATCCAGCTTGCGAAAGAGTGATAGAAACTAAGAGGTGATAGATACTATAGAGACCAAGATATATCTAGTATTTAGACTTTCAAAAATTCATTTTACAGATTCTGACCGGCGTTGCTGAGCTGGAAGTGGAGAATGAAAAATTGACGAAATGAAAAACAGAGACATTGCAGCATGGGAAAAATTAAATTACAGGAACATTATGAACTTTCTCAAATTACTTATGAGTTAGTAAGAAATCAATTAATGGTAAAAAGTACGAATAAAAGAAAAAAGAATATGAATTATCAAGAGTGTTATTTAGATGTTATAGACGAATACAATGCGATTTATCCCTTGAAATTGAAAAACAAGAGAGCCAAAAATATCTTTAAATCTATTTATATATAAGCCAAAAATTAAAGAATGGACAGTGGCAAAAAATATACTTAAAGGAAAATTGTACTGGTGGATACTTTATTGGTGTTGATTTTATTCATTTTTATTATTTTACCCAGGAGGTAAAAAGAAGAAGTTTATGTTGATATATTCAGTATATGAAGGTAGAGTAAAACAGATGAGATTGGAACTATTAATCTAAATGGTTATGTAAAAGGCTATTAATCCAATAGGAACATTTTGTTGATAAAAATTAAAAGTAAAAAGAAGCTTTTGCAAAAATAAGATTTTGGTTGAAAGGTCAACACTTATGACTTTTGATTGACGATGAACCACACCAAATAGAAGCATAGAAAGTAAAAGAAAGAATTGATTTAAATACTCACTTGTGAGAACTACAAATTAGGTGAGCTAGTAGAGATGAAGTAAAAAATTTGAGGAGAAAAGCAATTTCAATTGAACATAGATGAACAGGTTAGTTCTCTAAGTAAGACAAGAATCAAAGTTAGAAGTCCCAAGGATGGGTTGTACTGGAATTTAAAAAGCACAAGAAAACTATTTGGTTGATACAGATCATCACTTTAGAAATAATAGATGCTAACACTTAAGAATTATTGTTGTTGAAATTCCTGAATATACAGCTGGGACTGTAAAAAGAAAAGTATAAGAGTGAGGATATCCGGATGATGATAAAGTTTGCATTTTGAGAAATAAATAAAAATGCAAGACCTTTCACAACCGCATCTATGACAGGTGAAAATATTTTAGAAGCAGATGTTAAACAATGGAAACTATACCCAATTTTAATTCCAGGTTTTAAAGAAGGTATTTCAACGAAGTCTGATGTAGAATATAATTATTCCAAAGATAGTTTTACAAATGAAGAAGGCATTTTGTTTATACCTTGATGAAAAGAACACTACAAGAAAGAAAATTATTACAATTAAAAGATTGTTGAGACAATATATTAGTTCTTCATCAGGTTTAAACCAGGAGAAGAAATAGTATTAACTCCAGATAATAGATTAAGAGATGGCTTAGTTCGCAGAAGGATAATCATAACCAAGGAAGAAGCTACTTCTGTGCCTGGCTGATAAAGTTAGCACTAAATGAGGAGAAAGTAATGATAAGCAATAGTTGATAAAGTAAATAAACTTATAAAAATGGCTCACTAGAATTACAAGTATTAAAAATACTCCCTTTTTAAAGTTGATAAAGGAGGAATTTTGTAATAATAAAGTAGGAAGTGGAAAGTCTACCAAGGATGAATATTCTATTGTTTAGATAGTCAATATGAAGGAAACCTATATAATTTGATGGAATATATCAAAATTAACTAAAACCAATTGAGTGAAATAAAAAAAATTGGTTTTATTTTCCAGTCTTTAATCTTTGGTTTGATTATCAGTTTTAGAAAAATGTTGAATCATCTTTTTAGTATAATTCTTCAGTACCAAAGCAGAAAGACATAAAAGAGCTGCTGAACTTTAGAAATGGTAGGTTTAAAGATAGAATGCATCATAAAACCCACGAGCTTCAGGAGAAGTAAAGACAGAGAGAAGTATTGCAAGAGCTCTGTGGTAAATGATCCCAGAATTTTAAGATGAGCCTACAGTCCTGTGGGATAGGAATCTTAAGAGGAAAGAAGAAATAATACAAGAGTTAAACAGGAACAGGAAACTATTGTTATTATACTCATGGTTCCAATATTGAGATATAGTACAGAGAAAAATTGTTTTTAAAGATGGGTGAAATAATAGAGTTTTTTGATATATTAAAGAAGTCTGCAAACCTTAAGGCCATGCAAATTAAGAACTCTGTTTACTATGTTAGGAATAATAATAGGATATCTTGTAATTTGCCATGGGCTATAGGAAATGGTGGTAGAGATAGCATACTTGAGATTTCAAAAGGTGGTACATGTGGGAAATTTACTGTAACTATTTTGACCTCAGGCAGAATGGAAAATTCCAAATATAAGATTTCATATTTCCACCATGGAAAATATAGATATGTTTGAAGAATTCCTCACAAATTTAAAGCAGTTTCTATCAATGTAGAAGATGCTTTTAGAATGTTAAAAGACAATGAACCTGTGGCTTATTCTTATGGAACTGTAAACTACAGAAGATTATGAAAAGATAAGTCCAGTTTACCATAACAAGGGAGAAATTTCTACCTTTTGAATATACTCAAATGAAAGAGTTATAATATTAGATATATGTCAGCAAGAAAGTAGATGCTGACGAAAATTATCTTTGGGCAAACTGTAGAAATAATAAAGGATAGAAAGAAAGAATATTCATATAAGACAGTTGGAGTCCATAAAGCCCTTATGAAACTCTCTAGATAGCTTATTTGGAGATGGGGATACCATCCAACATTATTTAGAATGCCACACAAAGCTTTTCATTCTAATAGCTTTAATGATGATCTGGATGTCTCTTCGCTTAACGGCTGAAGCCAAAAAATGCTGAGATAACTGATAGAGGAGAGAAGCAAAAGAATATATTAGAGTTTAATAAAAAATGTAAAAGATCTTTATCTAACTCCAAACTGTTTCAAGTGATATAGAATCATTTGACAAAATCTCCCATCAACTCTTAGAAGCCTATCTTGGTACTCATGGCAGTAGCCAGTATTTTTATTGGTTGGTGGTATAGGGAGTCATGAAATATAATGCTTGGTTACAGTGGGTTGGAGAATCTAAGAAATAGGAATTTAGAAAGGCTTTAGGGGCTTATAGAGATATTTTAGACACAATTTTTATTTGAATCAATAATACATTAACTGGGTTTTGGTGGCCTAGTTGGTAATGGGAGAGAGTTCTTTTTGGCTCTCGCAGGACAGCAAAGTGGAATAAAACCATCTTCCCTGACTCTAGTACAGTCTCAAGCATTTCCTGCCATTGTAGGAGTTTATATTTGGAGTAAGTCCCGCTAGGAAGAGCGGCCAAACCAACCTATAGATGCTATAGAAACTGAAATATATATATATAACAAGAAGCTGCTGCAACAATAGAGAGGTTGAAAGGGAGTCGCACCCAAAATCTTGGACCACAAGATTGAGGTAGTGAAGCGGTGAGTAAACTAATAAGAGAAAACAAAATTGATATTTGAGAAGAAAATGGGGACTATTCCTTCTTTAGCTAAAGCTGATGTTCAGGAATCTAATATTAAATATTTAATTGCTTTAATTGAAAAACATGGATATGGATATTTTAAGAAAAGATAAAAATAGAGTTATTCTAAAGATTTTAAACCATGCCACTATAGAATTTTAATTAATCATGAGTCTGTTAATTGTTGTTTTGATATTGGTTTAGTATCTCCTGGTATTTTACATAATTGGCTTTCAAAATTTAAAAAAATGGGTATAATGCCAGAAAAAGAAAAAGGAAGGAAACCTAAACTATGACTAAACTAAGAAAAATGATAAGACATTATCTGAAAGAGAAATTAAACAATTAGAAGAAGAAAATTTGTATCTTAAGGCTGAGAATGAATATTTAAAAACTGAGGGTTTCTAGTCTTCAAGAAAGGGAGCCAAAAGAAAAAGAAAAAGTAAGAGTAAGAGCCGAACTTAGAGCTAAACCTTTCTCTCAAAATGCTATTAAAGATTGCTGAAATATCAAGATCAGTATATTAATACCATATTGATAAAAAAGATATTGATGAGAAGAAAGAGTATCATTGAAAAACTAAAGAAATCTTACCACGGGAATAAAGGAAGGTATGAAGTACGGTGGTAAATACTGAATTAAAAAATCAAGGTTTTAATATTAATCATAAAAAGTTCAAAGTGACCTATGAAAAAGTTTAATTTATGCTATCATCCGTGTAAAAAGAAAGATTCTTTCATACAAAGTGTCGCACAGGAAAGAGATAGTGGATAAACTATTAAAAGAAATTGAAGCAACAGGCCCAAAATCAAAAATGGTTTACAGATGTAACAGAATTGAATTAAGAGAGAAAAGTTATAACGATTCCAATATTAGATGCTTGGTGGAAGATATAGTTTCATATGATATTTCTGCACAGCGCTAACTTGGAGCAGATAACCATGTTAAGTTTAGCATTTAAAGAAAATTTTAAAAGCAGGAAAATTTGATATTTCATGGTGACCAAGTAAGGATGGCAGTAATCAATATCTCTCATATCAAGAAAGATTGAGCAGATAACTAAAAGCATGTCAAGAAAAAGGAAATAGTTTAGATAATGGATTAATGAAAGTTTTTGTTGTTAAAAACAGAAACAAGCCAAGGAACAAGAAGAAAAGCAAGCAAGATATTAGAATTGGAAAGAAGCAAGCAGAAGATTATATATATTTATTACAACAACAAAAAGAATAAGGGAAAATTAAAAGGATTAACCCTGCTTCTTACAGAAGCTAACCTTATTAAAAGTTAAATTAATTTCTGTCCAACTTTTTGGGGCTTCGGCACATAAACAGCCTTTTTCATTCAAAGCTTAATTTAGAATCTAATAAATCCATTTCTGCTAGAACCACTTCAAGTTCTCTGTTAAGATTTTTATATAGAAATGATCTTCAAAGTTTGGTTTCAGCTTCCTTAGTTTTTCTAAATTTTCTAGCAAGACATTTAAAATAGATACATTACCGTCATGATCCAACTCAAAATCAATAGGAT
>BNJS01000604.1_pt1 | contig 99572 bp, 115 predicted proteins | sample 8540461 | NCBI WGS metagenome assembly BNJS01 (sample SAMD00202454, study PRJDB9452) | human saliva metagenome | isolation source: human saliva | place: Japan | reverse complement strand
GAAAATAATTTTTATAAACAATAAAAAAAGAAAGGAAAGTTTTTATGGAAGAAATTTTACATTACGAAAACATAACTTTCAGACGAGAAGGAAGAGAAATTTTTAAAAAGGTGTCGACTGGCACATAAATAAAGGAGAAAAACTGGGCTTTGTTAGGATTAAATGGTTCTGGGAAATCTACCCTTTTTGGGAATGATTCCAGCCTACACTTTTCCAACTTCAGGAGAAGTGCGAGTTTTCGGGCATAAATTTGGAAATTATGCTTGGACAAAAATTCGAGATAGAGTTGGTTTTGTGAGTTCTACTTTGAATAATTTTTTTGAGTACTTTTAAATTCACAAAAAAATTGAAGGATATTGTAATTTCTGGGAAATTTAATTCGATTGGAATTTATCAGGAAGTGACGGATGAAGATAGGAAAAAAGCTGAAAAAATAATTGAAGATTTTGGGATAACTTACATTAAGGATAAATATTTTGCAACATTGTCACAAGGTGAGCAAAGACGGACATTGCTTGCACGGGCATTTATGAATGAGCCAGATTTATTGATTTTAGACGAACCTTGTTCAGGATTGGATGTAAAATCTCGAGAATATTTATTGTCTGTTTTGGAAAAAAATTCTAAAAATGAAAAATGCGATTCCATTTATTTATGTGACACATCAAATCGAGGAAGTGATTCCAGCGATAACTCATGTAATGCTTTTAAAAGATGGAAAAGTTTTTGCAAAAGGTAGAAAAAAAGACATTTTGACAGATGAAGTTTTGTCAGAAATGTTCGAGATGCCAGTAAAAGTTGTTTGGGAAAATGATAGACCTTGGTTGATTGTGAAGTAAATTCAGTAATCACTTAGAAGGAGTTGATTTGTTTAGATGGATAAAAGCAGAAAATTTATGGCAGTAATTTTAGCATTACTTGCAGCTATTTTTTATGCAATCAATACACCATTTTCTAAAATACTTTTGAATAAGATTTCGCCTACATTTATGGCATCTTTTCTATATCTAGGAGCAGGAATTGGTGTAGGTATTATGTACTTATTTCATAGAAAAGATGAGGAAAAGCATGAAAAATTAACTAAGTCAGATCTTCCATATACTATTGGAATGATTGTTCTTGATATTGCGGCACCTATATTCCTAATGATTGGTATAAATATTGGTTCAGCTTCAAATGCTTCATTGCTTGGTAATTTTGAAATTGTAGCAACAACCCTTATTGCTCTTCTAGTATTTAAGGAAAAAGTAACATCAAAGTTATGGATTGCTATTGGTTTTATTACAATATCAAGTATAGTTCTTTTCATTTGAAGGAGCTGAAAGTTTCAAATTTTCTTTAGGTTCATTATTTGTAATATTAGCAACTTGTTGTTGGGGACTTGAAAATAATTGTACTAGAAAACTTTCAGATAAAAGTACTTGTGAAATTGTTACTTTAAAAGGATTTTTTTCTGGTGGTGGTTCGTTTATAGTTGCTCTTATTTTAGGAGAAAGTATTCCTGAAATTAGATATATATCAATTGCTTTGTTACTTGGATTTGTAGCATATGGACTCAGTATTTTTATGTATATCAGAGCACAAAGGGATTTAGGTGCTGCAAAAACTAGTGCATATTATGCTGTAGCTCCATTTGTAGGTACTTTCTTAGCATTTATAGTAAATGGAGAAAAACTTACTTTGGTGTACTTTGTTGGACTTATTTTTATGTTAATTGGAAGTGCATTTGTTGTATATGATACAATGGTTAAATATCATAGTCATAGCCATTCACATATAATAGTTCATACACATGATGGGACAACACATACGCATGTTATTACTCATGAGCATGGTCACAGTCATTTTATATCAGAAGAAAGACACGAGCATAATCATGAAGACTACATGAATAGTGAAGAACATAAATTGTTACATAAAAAAAGGATAAAAAAATTAAAAAAATATAAAAATATATTAATACCTAAAAAAATATTTGCAAATATTTTTTTAAAAAAAGTGTATAATATATACATACAAAATTTAGGAGGATTATAAAAATGGCAGGAAACATTTTAGGAACAACAGTTTATTATGACGCTGATTGCGATTTAAGTAAATTGGAAGGTAAAAAAATTACAGTTTTAGGGTATGGATCTCAAGGACATGCTCATTCATTAAACTTAAAAGAAGGTGGATTTGATGTAACTGTTGGACTTAGAAAAGGTTCTAAATCTTGGGATGCAGCTACAGAAGCTGGATTTACAGTAAAAGAAACTGCAGATGCTGTAAAAGGTGCAGATATAGTTATGATCTTAATTCCAGATGAATTACAAGCAGAAGTTTATGCAAAAGACATCGCACCAAACTTAAAAGAAGGAGCATATATTGCATTTGGACATGGATTTAACATTCACTTTAAAAAAATAGTTCCAAGAGAAGATATAAGTGTATTCATGGTTGCACCTAAAGGACCTGGACACTTAGTAAGAAGAACTTTCCAAGAAGGAAGTGGAGTACCTTGTTTAGTAGCAGTAGAAAAAGATCCAGCAGGAGATGCTATGGAAGTAGCTAAAGCTTGGGCATCAGCAATTGGTGGAGGAAGAAGTGGAATTCTTGAAACTACATTCAGACAAGAAACAGAAACTGACTTATTCGGAGAACAAGTAGTATTATGTGGTGGAGTTGTAGAACTTATGAAAGTTGGATTTGAAGTATTGACAGAAGCTGGATATGACCCAGTAAATGCTTACTTTGAATGTATTCACGAAATGAAACTTATCGTAGACTTAATTTACGAAGGTGGACTTGCAACAATGAGAAATTCAATTTCAAATACAGCTGAATACGGAGACTACTTAACTGGACCAAAAATTATTACGCCTGAAACTAAAGAAGCTATGAGAGGTGTTTTAAAAGATATTCAATCAGGAAAATTTGCTGATGACTTCTTAGCTGACTACAAAGCAGGACAACCATTCTTAAAAGAAAAAAGACAAGAATTTGCTAATCACGGCGTAGAAAAAGTTGGAGCAGAATTAAGAAAACTTATGCCTTGGATTAAAAAAATAATTGTTTAATGCAATTAATTTTTGAAAGATAATAAATAATAAAGCACTCTAAATTTAGGGTGTTTTTATTTTTTTATTATTGTATGCTTTGCTAACAAGGGTTATAAAAGAAATTCATAACTATTTTTTTCTATTTAAATAGAAATAAAAAAATAAGCCCCAAAAACATTTAGGGCTTAGTAAGATTTTTTTATTTAACTAACATTACAGTAGGTACACTAGGAACTCTGAAACCTTCCTTATGTCCTGGTGTAGAATTTCCTAACCAGTCATAGATAAATTTAATTTGATCATCATAATGTCTTATGCATTTGTGTGATTCTGGATAAGTTCCAATTTTTTTAGCTGTTGCAGCTTTTCTTTGTTCTCTTGTATTTTTTGGTTCAAATAATGACGGAATACTATGCATATAACCTCCACCACTAAATCTTACTGCATTTTTTGCATCTCCAACGACAGTTTTATTATCGGAACCTGTGTATTGCATTACAGGTTTAGAATATGCAATTAAAAATGTTCCATAAGGAGTGGCAAATGAATTTCCGCTATCTTTTCCAGTAGTTACAAATGAAGAAGTTACAACATTCCAGTTATCTCCAGTTTTTTCAATAACCATTTCATTCTGGCTGGCTCTGTCAACATAGATAAATCTAGTTATTTCCCCTGTAATTCCAGCATCTTTCAAATACTTGCCTGTAGAAGGCTTTAAATAATAAATACCGTTATCATAGGCATCTATTTTAACTTTTATATATTTGTCATTTTGTTCATCAACAACCATAATGGTTCTATCTGGAATATTTATATAATCTTTAAAAAGTTTTATCTAAATATCCAAATTCGCTTTGGTTAGCATCGATTTCCAAATTTATCTCGCTTTCCATTTTCTCCGCCGCCAAGAGGAGTATAGTCATCTAAAACATATAATTTTTTTATTTGCTGAAAGTGCCTCATTTATGAATTTATTTGTTTTCTCAACTTTATTCATCATGTCATTCCAGTCAAATTCTCTTTTTTTCAGCAGCAGATTTTTGGAATATATCCAATCTGATTGTCAAAAAAATACTTCATACCATTCATCCGACTTGTTTCCTACAATACCTGTAGTTTTATATTTTTTTGGGAATATGATGCAGATTTTATTGTTTTTAGAGCTTGAATTTGGCTCTTTTTTTATGCTTGTTGCAGTTTTTTTATGAAAAACAAATTCATCCATATCTTTTTGGAGAATGTTTATCATATTGAAAAATTAAAAAGTAAGATTTTTAGGTCTTTGGGCTGAAAAATTCCTTTATGTAGGAATGAGATCCTTTTTGAAGGATTTGTATTTTTTTAGGTGTTTCTGTTTTTTTGCATTCCCCTTTATATCATCTTCTTTTTTTATTTTTGTCAATTATAGAATCTTGAGCCTTTTCCATATTGGTTGTTTTTTTGAGGCTCAGTATTATTTTTTTATATTTTTTTCATTTTTTTGAAGCATCATTTTTGTACAGCAGGTTTTTTTATTTTCTTCATTAACTTTAGTTTCTGCTGGTTTTTTTGTTATTTGGTGCTTGAGTCTGAGCCTGTGTATTTGGTTTCGCAGAAATTCCTGATTTTTTTAGGATACTCTGATATAAATCCTTTTATAAAAAGTATCAAATTTTTGCTTCAAATTCAGATTTGCTTATTACTTTTTTTCTACACTTTTTCCTTTTTACAAACTTAGCCTTTTTCGCCAAATATATACGGTGTAAACTTTAAACGGACATTGTTTCCTTCTACTGCATAATCTACATCAATCTTATCTTTAATTCCGTCTCCATCTAAATCAGGTTCTAAAGAAATTTGCTTCCATTCTGCTTTTTTTAGGTTCTGCTTTTTTTTGGTTCTATCTTTTTCGTTTCAACTTTCTTTATTTCTTTTGCCTTTGGTGCTGAAAAAGCATTAATTGACATTACAGAAAGTATTACTAATGCCGCTATTAAAAAAATTTCATTTTTTTGTTAAATTTATTTTTTTGTCATAAATCTGTTCCTCCTTTTTTTATTTTAAAACTTATTTTATAAAACTACTGCTATTACAGGTTCTTCAGGAATTGTGTTGTCTCTATCCTTGATTTTACTGTCTGCATTTATCCATTTGACAATAAATTCAATCTGATCATCAAAGTGTCTTACACATTTATGAGAATCCTTGTATGTCCCAATTTTTTGAGCAGTTCCCGTGCTTAATGTAGATCCTTTAAAATTAAGTCCCACAGGAATTCCGTGCATATAACCTCCACCACTGAATCTTACAGCATATTTTGCACTTCCTCCAATAGTTAAATCAGATCTTCCAGGAAGAGTTTTGTCTCCTTCTCTTGCATGTCTTGTAAATGTCATGTATGGTCTTGTGAATGCTATTAAAAATGCTCCGTGCGGTGTTTCATAAGAACCGCTCCCATCTCTTCCGGTTGTTACATAAGAATACGTTACAACTTCATATTTTTGCGTTTCAGGAATTCTTTGGAAAAGTACTTCAGTTTGGCTGCTTGGATCAACTGCAACAAACTTATTAACTTCTTCTTTTATATTTTCCACCTTTTGATAAGTTCCTCCTGTTTTTTCAATAAAATAAGGTCCTCCGTAAAATGGTGTCTCAATTTAACATATTGTTTTCTTCACCAATTATTCTAAAAATTGTCTGATCAGGAATATTAATTATTTCCCCTTCCTTTTTTTAGAATTTGTATATCCAACAATGCTTTGATTATTTTTTTATTTCCAAATTTATCCTTTTTTTACTTGGCTTGTCACGTGATAAAGGTGCATATTCTGTAACAATATATAATTGCTGGTTAGCTTTTATTGCCTTAACGATAAAAATCATTTACAATTTCTATTTTTACTAATCATTTTTATCCCAATAAAATCCTCTTCTAGAAACGTTATCATCTCCGCCTGCAATAAATCCTTTAACAGTAGTTGGATTTTCTGGAATAACTTTACCATTTTTATCCTTTTTAACTTTTTTGCTCACATTAGTAGTAAGTCTTTTTGTAAATTCAGTATAGTACCATTTTTTCTGTGCATTTGGAGCATCTGACACCATATCAAACAGTATTTCAGGTTTTTCGCTAAATCCCAAGTTAGCTATTGCACTTCCGTTTGGAGCATCTAGCATACTCGATGATTTTTTTATAAATAAAAAGTTATTTGTATTTTCAGGAGAATGATTATTAAATTTTTACCTTTATCAAAAAAACAATATCATTTGTTTTATTATCTCCATAAATTGTAATATATCTAGTTTCATTTGGCTGAATATTTTTAGAATATTCAGGATAATATTCCTTTACTTTGTCAAGCATTTTTCTGCATAGCCTGAAGATCCATTATATCAAATTTTTTTATCAAAAGTTATCTGATATGTCAAAAATATCCTTTCCACCTTGATTTGTATAAATTGAAACAACGGCTCCAATTAAATTGTCAACCATATTATAAGTCACAACAACTTTTTCATCAGTTCCATCATTGTTAAAATCATAATCAAATACATCTTTTTCATACCCTTTTACTGCAATATTTTCAGAATATTCCTTAGGCAAGTTTAATGGCTCTGCATTTACATTAAATCCTACGACTGTATTAATTAAAGCTAACATTCCAATTTCTATTTTTTTCTTTTTTTATCTTTTCTTTTCCCAGAATTAATAATTTTATTTATTTTTTTTCTCACAATTTCCCCTCAATACTTATTTTCTTCAAAAAAATTTAAATTTATTATCAAAAAGCTACTCACTTTTTTTCATTTTTTTATATTTCCATCCCTTTCCAAAAATTTTTTTATTAGATAAAGTGTAAAAAAACTCGCACTTTTAAAGTCCTAAAATTTTTGTTATGAGCAATTCACTTTTCCCGTATATTATACCATAATTCTCATAAAAAAAGTAATATATAAAATTAATTTAACTTCATAATAAAAACCATTTTTAAAAATAAATACAAAAAAATTATAAATATTTTTGTATCATTTTCCATTATAATAATGGAATATTATAAATTTTACTTTAACAAGGCAGCTTGATCCCTTGCCAGAAAAATAAATAAAATATGCTTTCTATTTTTTTAATAGGATCTAATATTCCTGGTATTATTTAATACTTTATTCAAATTTTGTCTAAAAATAAGCTGGTAAAATTTACTTGCAAAATCTAGGATATTCTTCCTTGATCGCATTATAAATTCTCTCTAAAACTTCCTCAATATATCTCGTAGGCACCGCCAAATTAATTCTCTCAAATCCAGAACCAGCTTTTCCAAAAATGTATCCTTCATTAAAAAACGCATTTGCCTTTTTTGTCATAAATGCCTTTAACTCTTCATCTTGCAATCCTAAATCTCTAAAATCAAGCCATTGTAAATAAGTTCCTTCAATTAATGGAGCTTTAAATCCAATAAACTTTTCTTCAAAAAATTGTTTTACCAACTTTTGATTTTTATCCACTAATTTCAAAAACTGATTAAACCATTCTTCTGCTTCATTATACGCCAACTCACAAGCCTTAAATCCAAGTGCCGCAAACACATGTGAACCATCTTTCGTCATTTGAGCTTCAAACTGTTTTCTCAATTTCTTATTTTTAATAATAATATTCGACACTCCAATTCCAGCCAAATTAAAACTTTTAGTAGGTGCAGTACAAGTAACTGTTATCTCTGCCAATTCATCCGATAAAGTCTGCAAAACAGTATGCTTAAATCCAGGCATCAAAATATCACAATGAATCTCATCAGAAATAATTATCAAATTATTCTCCAATGCAATCTTTCCCTATCTTTTCAAGCTCTTCCTTTTTCCAAACTCTTCCAACTGGATTATGCGGACTACACAAAATCAACATTTTATTATTTTCATTTTTTGCAAACTCTTCAAACTTCTCAAAATCAATTTCATAATATCCGTCAGTTTCAATCAATCCACAATCGACAATTTTTCTATTAGAAGATTTAATCGCATTATAAAAAGGATAATACACTGGCGTAAAAATAATCACACCCTCACCTTCTTGTAAATAAGCCTTCACTCCTGTATAAAGTGCCGCAACTACACCACTCGTACAAACAATCCAATCTTTTTCCACTTCAAAATTATATCTTCTCTTCATCCAAGAAATAACCGCTTCATAATATTTGTCAGTCGCTCCAGTATAACCTAAAATCGCCTCATCAATATATTTTTTCAATCCTTCTCTTATCTCAGGAGCAATCTTTAACTCCATATCCGCCACAGAAAACGGAACAATATCATCTGATAAATTAGGAACTTCTCTGTACATTGCTTCCCATTTAAATGAACCTTGTCCTTTTCTGCTTAAAAGTGTTTCAAAATCGTAATTTTCTGACATTTTCCAACCTTTCTATTTATTTTATTCAGTTTCTGCATCTTCATCAAAATTCTTTTCTAAATACAGTAATCTATTCATTGTTTCTGTTTCCAAATCACTTGCTGAATATTCTTTTAATATATCTGGATATTCTTTTTAGCACGTGCAATACTTTTTGAATAATATTGTTTTTGCAAGTTTAATATTTTTTTATTTTCCTCATAGTAATTTCCAACATTAAATAATGCTAATGGATTTGATTTTTTTCTGCAGCTTTTTAAATAAAATTTTATAGCTTCTTTTTCATTTTCTTCTTTACTATAAATGTTAGCAAGATTATTCATAGCTGTTGTATGTCCTCTCTCAGCTGCTTTCGCATACCATTTTTTTAGAATCTTCCATTCTTCCTTGTTCAGATGCAAAAAAAGCCCTAACTCGTACATTGCCATAACATGATCTTTTTTTCTGCAGCTTTTTTTAACCACGTATCAACTTCTCTTGTATATTCACCAGTTTCTGAATAGATTGATAAAAGCATAATTATACATAAACTTACTATCGCCAAACTCGCATCCCTTTTAAAAATATATTCTTTATATTTTTTTCCTTTATTTCCCTTCTTTTTTTATTTAATATTGCTAAATTATAATAACATTCCTTTTATCCCATATTTTTTTCAACCAATATTTTTTTAAATATTTTTTTCAGCTTTTATCAAAATCTCCACTGGTTAGATAGACATTTGCTTGACTGTTATAAACATTTATTAATTTTTTTCAATAGCACTTTCTTTAAGATGTGGGACTTTTTCTATCACTTCCTGAAAAATACTTCTCAGCTTTTTTTCAAAATTTCCAATTTCATAATAAACATACCCTAAATTATATTTTTGCTTCTAAAAAAATCCTAATTTTTTTCAGACTCTAAGTACCATTTTTTTCAGCCATTTTATAATCTTTTTTTATGAAAATAAAGATTTCCTAAACTTAAAAAAATCTTCTCCTCTTTTAGCTTTCATCTTTTTCAATTAATTCTCTAAACTTTTTCTATATTTTCAGTTGTTTGATAAAGATTGAAATAATTTATCCTTTGAATCAGGACTTCCATTTTTCCAAAGCCATTTTATAATATTTTTTTCAGAATTTTTCAAAAATCACCTTCAACAAAATATGCATCACCTAAACAATTAGGAGCATACTTATCATCTTTCTTATTTTTTTAATATTGTAAAAATTTATTTCTTTCACTTTATCATAATTATCTTGAAACATATAATAATTTGACATATAGGCTAACACGTCATAATCTTCCTTATCATCAAGTTTATTGTACCATTCTAGCATTTTCTCTTCATTATTATTTTTTTTGCATAAAAATATAGCAAGACTTTTTCTTTGCTATATTTTCTCCTTGATTTGCAGCCTTTAAACAATATTTTTTTCATACATTTCATCATCTTTATCCATATAAAAAGTAGCTAACATTGTTGAAGCATGAGGAAAAATAATCTTCTATTCGCTCAAAATACAATTTTGAAACTTCTGGATAAAGTTCCCTTGTATCCATTCCCAACTTCATCATCTCTTCAATTTGCTCTTTTGTTAAATTTTCCCCTGCTTTATCAATATGCTCCTTAGCAATCTTCAAATATTTTTTTTCTTCATTATTTTTTTATTTCGAAATTTGTCAACTATTTTTCCAAATACACCCAATCAATTCACCATCCTTAAAACAAAAGACGGAAACAGCACTAACCTTTTTTTCAGTCATCCTGTCCCGCCTTAATATTTCAACTTTTTTTAATTTTTTTAGAATAACCCAGAAATAGTACCATTTTCATCAATGTCAATTAACTCCGCCGCTGGCTTTCTAGGTAATCCTGGCATATCGATGATTGTTCCTGCCATTGCTACTAGGAAACCTGCTCCTGCTGATAATCTAACTTCATTAATTGTTATTTTAAATCCTGTAGGACGTCCCAATAGATTTGGGTTATCTGACAATGATTTCTGTGTTTTTGATACACATACCGGCAATTTGTCGTAGCCGTTTTCTACGTATTTTTTAATATTGTTAAGTGCTTTTGGTGCAAAATCCACTCCATCTGCTCCATAAATTTCTTTTGCAATTTTTTCAATTTTTTCCTGAATTGATAAGTCCAAATCGTAAAGTGGAGTATATTTTTTCTCAGATTTTTCATTTTTTTCAATGGCATTTAGAACTTTTTCTACAAGCTCTTTACCACCTTCTCCACCTTTTTCCCAAATTTCACAGTTAGCGACTTCTACATCCATTTTTGCACAAAAATCTTTTATCACTTGAATTTCAGCATCAGTATCAGTTATAAACTTATTAATCGCCACAACAACTGGTAAATTGTACTTTTGCATGCTTTCAATATGTTTTTCGAGGTTTACAAGCCCTTTTGTCAATGTTTCAATATTTTCCGATTTCAAGTCTTTGTCTCCACCATGATGCTTTAATGCACGAACTGTTGCAACAATTACAATAACATTTGGCTCTAGATTTCCAAGTCTGGCCTTTATATCCAAAAATTTTTCAGCTCCTAGATCAGCAGCGAATCCAGCTTCTGTAACAACATAGTCAGACAGTTTCAAAGCCATTTTTGTAGCTAGCAGAGAATTACATCCATGTGCAATATTTGCAAAAGGTCCACCGTGAATAAATACAGGTGTATTTTCCAAAGTTTGTACTAGGTTAGGCTTTATAGCATCTTTTAGCAATGCTGCAACTGCCCCTTGAATATTAAGCTGTTTAACTTTAAGCATTTCCCCTTTTCTGTTATATGCAAAAACTATTTCTCCGATTCTTTCCTTTAAGTCAGTAATTGAGTTAGCAAGACAGAAGATGGCCATAATTTCTGATGCAACTGTTATTTGAAAAGAGTTTTCACGAGGCACGCCATTTACTTTTGGTCCAAGTCCGACAACGATACTTCTTAAATTTCTGTCGTTCATATCAATAACACGTTTAAAAGTAATGTTATTCACATCAATATCAAGTTCATTTCCAAAATGTATATGATTGTCAATACAAGCAGAAATTAAGTTATGCGCAGCCGAAATTGCATGAATATCCCCTGTAAAATGCAAGTTTATTTCTTCCATTGGCACAACTTGTGACATTCCTCCACCAGCAGCTCCACCTTTCATTCCAAATACAGGCCCTAAAGACGGCTCTCTAAGCGCTGCAATTGATTTATACCCAAGTTTATTTAATGCTTGAGTCAATCCAACAGTAACAGTTGATTTTCCTTCCCCTGGAGGTGTCGGAGTAACAGCAGTCATCAAAATCAGCTTTCCATCTTTTTTCTCTGCATTTCTTTTCAGCACGTCCAAACTAACCTTAGCCTTGTATTTTCCATAAGGTTCATAATCATCCTCTGTAAGTCCAATACTTTGTGCAATTTCACCAATTTTTTTCAATTTCGCATTTTGAGCGATTTCAATATCCGTCATCTTTAAATCCTCCTATATTTTCTATTATTTAATAAAAAAATCGAAAAAAGTCGCAAACTGCTAATTTAGAAAGACTTTTTCCGATATTCATTTATAATTTGTTCTTTTCAACTTTCTTTCAAAAAAATTTTTATTAAAAGACTAATCATGCCTTTTTTTGTTATATGATATTATATCTTTTTTTGTAATTGTCAATTAATATTTATTAAATATTTTCATTTTGAATAAAACCTAAAAATAATGTTTGCTGATTCGTATTTGACAATCCTTGGAAACATCCATATTCCTTCATTAGTTCCACAATTGTCTTATTCAGTTTTTGTACGTTTTACCAAATCTTCAATTGATAAAAAAACTGTCTTTCTTTCGTTCAGAAACGATATTTTCAGCAACAGCATCTCCAAGTCCGTCCATTGCGATTAACGGCATTCTTATTTTTTTCCATCCTGTATTGTGAAAAGTTTTGCCTCTGATTTATAAATATCAATTTGTTCCAGCTCAATTTTACGATAGTGCATTTCAATTAATATTTCATATAAAAAAATAATTCCTGCTTTTCTTTTGCATTTAAATTCCCTTTTTTTGTCCATTTCCATTTTTGCTTTTTTTAAGTCATCTATTGACCTGAACATTGCTGTCATTTTAAAGTCTCCAACTTTTCTGTTCAGGAAAGCCGTATAAAATTCAATTGGATAGTGGACTTTAAAATAGGCGATTCTGACTGCCATCATTACATAAGCCACAGCATGCCCTTTTGGGAACATGTATTTTATTTTTTCACATGAATCAATGTACCATTGCTCTACACCATGCTCCTTCATTTTTTTAGAAAATTCCTTCCATTTTTCAGGATTTTTAGTAGGCTGCCCTTTTCTGACAAATTCCATTATAGAAAATGCCAATGATTTATCCAAGCCATCATCAATCAATTTATTCATAATGTCATCCCGCACCGTGATAATCTGGCTCAAGGTTGCAATCCCGCTTTTTACATAGTCTTGTGCATTGTTCAGCCAAACATCTGTTCCATGTGAAAGCCCAGAAATTCTAACTAATTCTGCAAAAGTTTTTGGCTTTGTGTCAACGAGCATTTGTTTTACGAAAGATGTACCAAATTCAGGTATTCCCGATGTACCTGTTGGAGATCCTATTTCTTCTGGAGTTACACCAAGTGCCTCTGTACCGCTGAATAAGCTCATTACTTCTTTATCATCAAGCGGAATCGTGTAAATATCAACACCTGTCAAATCCTGTAAAATTCTAAGCGTTGTCGGATCGTCGTGTCCCAGTATATCCAGTTTTACAAGCTGTTCATCCATTACGTGGTAATCAAAGTGAGTTGTCTTGGAAGTTGACTTCATATCGTTGGCAGGCCGCTGGATTGGGCAAAAGTCGTAAATTGACTTGTCTTTTGGAACGACTATCATTCCACCAGGATGCTGTCCAGTTGTTTTTCTCGCACCTTCACAGCCTTTCGCAATTCTCATAACTTCTGCTCTTCTTTCCTTTATTTCAGGTGTTCCTTCCACTTCTTCAAGATATTTCTTCACATATCCGAAAGCATTCTTTTCAGCAAGCGTAGAAATCGTTCCCGCACGAAAGACATTGTCGCTTCCAAACAGCTCTTCCGTATATTTATGAATTTCCCCTTGATATTCTCCAGAAAAGTTCAAGTCAATATCTGGCACTTTATCTCCATTAAATCCCATGAATACTTCAAATGGAATAGCATGCCCATCTTTTATGTATTTTGTACCACATTTTGGACAATTTTTATCAGGATAGTCAACTCCGCTTCCTTCTTCATTCATAAACTCAGTATGCTTACAGTTTGGGCATCTATAATGTGGATAAAGTCCGTTTACTTCGGTAATTCCCATAAGATAGGCGACAATTGAAGAACCGACTGAACCACGTGAACCTACAAGATAACCTGCATCTACCGATTTATGCACAAGTTTTTGTGCAATTAGATAAAGTACGGCAAATCCGTTTTGAATAATTGAATTAAGCTCCTTTTCCACTCTTTCCTTCAGGCTTTCATCAATATCTTCTCCGTAAAGCTCTTTAAGTCTTTTATAAGTCATTTCCCTTACTTCTTCTTCAGCTCCATCAATTTTTGGCGGATAGAATCCAGTTGGAACCGGTCTTACCTGCTCAATCATATCGCTAATTTTATGAGTATTTTCCACAACAACTTCCATAGCTGCATCTTCACCCAGATAGTCAAAGGCTTTTAGCATTTCTTCAGTAGTTTTAAAATGCAGTTTTCTGTCAAAAAATTCATATTCCCTGACTCCTTCTGAAATTTTAGTTTTCCACATTGTCCCGCTTCCCAAAAGCAGGACATTCCTGTTAATTGCTTCCCGTTCTTCAAGATATTGTGCATCCCCTGTTGCAACAACAATTTTATTCTGGCTTTTTCCAAGTTCGTAAAAATATTTGTTCATTTCCTTGACTATATCGTAGTTTTCAATTTCCTTATTCGTTCTTTCCACCATGTCGGCATAATTTGTATGCGGCTGAATCTCGATATAGTCATAAAATCTTGCTTTTTCTTCAATGTCAGTTTTTTCTGCTCCACGTAGATAAAGATTTACAAGTTCACCTCTATTTCTTTCAGAAGCCGAAGCAGAACTTGCTATTAACAGATTTTCTCTCATGCTATTTAACAGAGTCTTGGGAATTCTAGGTCTACGCATTCCAAAAAATTCTATATTTGAACGTGATACAAGTTCGTATAGGTCACGAAGCCCAGCCTGATTTTTTACTAAAATCATTGTATTCAATGTTTCAGAATTTTGAATATTTGGCTGCAGTTCTGTATTAATTTCAGTTAGTTTCATAAGCCCTTTACTTAAAATCATATATAAAAATTTCTGAAAAACTTCTGCAGTTGCCTTCGCATCATCAACAGCCCTATGGTGTGTTTCAAGCGTAATCTCAAAATAGTCTACCAGACTGGCAAGTCCATATTTATTTAATTCTGGAAGCAGCGTTCTAGCCAAAGGCAACGTATCAATTACACTTGGAGAATATTCAAGCCCTTGATCAATAGTTTTTTGCTTTATAAATCCCACGTCAAATTTTGCATTGTGGGCAACTACCGTTGTATTAGCACAAAATTCTAGAAATTTTGGCAGTACAGTTTCTATTTTTTCAGCATTTGCGACCATTTCATCAGTAATTGTTGTAAGTTTTGTTATTTTTGGCGGAATTGGAATTTCAGGATTTACAAATTCAGAAAATTCCCCGATAATTTCCTTTCCACGCATTTTTACAGCCCCAATCTCAATTATCTTATCATTAAATGGATCAAATCCAGTTGTTTCAATATCGAATACAACATAAATTTCATCTTCAATCATTTTATCCTTAGGATTCGTAATCAAGTCCTGCTCATCATCAACCATATAAGCCTCTATCCCCAAAATAACCTTAAAATCCTCATTTGCCTCCTTAAATGCAAAGGGAAAAGAATGAACTACCCCGTAATCTGTCACAGCAATCCCGCTATGTCCAAATTCTTTTGCTCTTTTCGCATAATCCTTAATTGACATAACTCCGCTCATTTCACTCATGTTTGTATGTGCATGAAGTTCTATTCTTTTTTTAGGAGCATTATCTTCTCTTTTCACATCTTTAGAGTCAATAGCTTCAGCTTTTTGTGTTCTGACATACATTTCTCCAGTATACATGTCTGATTCAAAACTTCCAGTAACTTTTACCCATTCTCCAAGCTTTACTTGAATATCTTCACTTGTATTAAAGAAAATTCTGCAGCTGACTGAATTTGTATAATCTGTAATCATAAAGTCGCACATAAGTTTCCCGTTTTTAGTTTCTCTCATATCCAGATTAAATACTTTCCCTTCCAAAGCAACATTATCTCCAATGTTCAAGATATCAAGCGTAGAAAAAGGCACAGCATCCATATCAGGAATTTTTTTCCGTCTATACCCATTATTATTTCCATTAAAATTCCCTCCATTTGAATACCCATTTCCATTCTTTGCCCCAGTATTTTCATATTTAGGAAGTTCGCTAGCCTTTACCGAATTTAATTCACTTTGAGCCTTCAATTTTTCCTTGATTTCCTTAAACTCGCCATCTGTAAATTCAACTTTTATCAAATCATCAGTACATTCACAAATCTTATTTTTCAGCTCTTCCTTTACATTGGTTTTTTGAGCCTCTTCTATCAAATGACGAGATGGCAATTTCACAAATACATTATTTTCTACATTTTCCACTTCATAAGTTGCAAAAATATACTGGTATCTCTTACTTTCATCCCTATAATTCTCAATCATGAATTTTACAAATCCAGCAACATTCTTCCGTATCAATTCAGGATTAACATCTAGCTTAATTTTCAGCTTTACCCCATCTTCAAAATTTCTATAAATCATCTGTCTTAAATCCTGTATTTCCCCATGTGCAGCAAAATCATGAACCTTTACAAATATCTCCATCTCTTTTTTAGAAAACAAATTAATATACTCAATCTCAAAAATTTTTTTAATCCCGTATTTCCTGAAAAAAATCATCTGATGGCTTAATCTTCAAATATTTAGCGCTCATTTTTTTATTTATCCCCCTTACTTTTTTTATTTTTTTATATCAAATAATCATAATTTAATATTTATTCTAAATTTAGTTATAAAAACAAATTTATTATAAATTTTTTACAAAGTTTTAGCAATATAATTTTTCTTGAAAAACCTTGCCATTCACAAAAACTTCCAGGTATAATAAGGTAAAGAGGTGATTTTATGAAAAAATGAAAAAGAAAAAAAGTTATCGAATGGATAAAAAAATATTTTTGAAGAAAATGGAAAAAAACTGTAAAAGCAGTTGTAGGAATTTCTGGTGGAACGGATTCTTCGGTTGTGACGGCACTTTGTGTGGCAGCTCTGGGACGAGAAAAATGTAATAGGAGTTCTTATGCCAAAAGGTATGCAGCATGATATTGATTATTCCAAAAAATTAGTTGATTTTTTGAAAATAAAACATTATGAAATAAATGTGGAGAAGCCTGTGAATGACTTAAAAGAATTAATTTCACAGCAAACGGGAGTAAATCCTGATGAATTTGATGCCTACAAGACTAATCAGCCTGCTAGAATACGGATGGCTGTGCTTTATGGAATTTCTGCCATTGTTGGTGGGAGAGTGGCTAATACTTGTAATTTGTCGGAAGATTTTGTGGGTTATTCAACAAAAATTTGGAGATGCTGCTGGGGGATTTTTTTCTCCAATTTCTGATTTTACAAAAACCGAAGTGCGAAAACTTGGATCTGAACTTGGACTTCCTGAAATGTTTTTGAAAAAAGTGCCTGAAGATGGAATGAGCGGGAAATCTGATGAGGAAAAATTGGGATTTAGCTACGAAGTTTTGGATGAATATATTAGAACAGGAAATATTTCAGATTTGAGAATAAAAGAAAAAAATAGACTATTTACACAAAAATAAATTTACACAAAAATTTTACCTATGCCATCGTATAAAAAAAGGAGAAAAATAAAAATGAAACTAAAGCCAATTATAACATCACTGCTTGATACAGATCTTTACAAATTTAATATGAATCAAGTAATTTTTTTCACAAACATACTGATTTAGTCGGAGAATATCACTTTAAATGCCGTACTCCAAATATTTTCTTTACAAAAGAAATGGTTACGGAAATAAATGATCAAATTGACCATTTGTGCAGTTTACGGTTTAAAAAAATGAAGAATTAAACTACTTGCGTTCGATAAGATTCATAAAGCCAGACTATGTCGAGTTTTTTTAAGGCTTTTGGCATCCGATTAAGGATTATGTGACTACGGTTCTTGAAAATGAAGAACTTAGAGTTATTGTCTCTGGACCGCTTTTTAGTGCAATGCAGTTTGAGATTTACTTGCTTTGAAATTATTAACGAAGTGTATTTTAGAATGAAGTTTAATTATGATGAATTGCTTGTTTCTGCAAAAGAAAAAAATTAGAAAAAAAGATTTTTGGATTTTAAAAAAATAAAAAAATATAACTTTAAATTTGCTGAATTCGGCTGCAGAAGACGGCTTTCAAGAGAATGGCAGGAAGAAGTAGTGAAAAAATTATCCAGCGAAACTCAAAATATGGCAGGAACTTCCAATGTATTTTTGGCAATGAAATACAATTTAGTGCCAATCGGAACTTATGCACACGAGTATGTCCAAATGTACCAAGGAATCGACTCAATACCACTATCTTACACAAATCATTACGCATTAAAAGACTGGTATGACGAATACAAGGGAGATAACGGGACAGCACTTACCGACACAATAACGACAGACTTATTTTTAAGAGATTTTGACAGAAGCATGGTAAATAACTACACAGGAGTGCGGCATGATTCAGGTGATCCATATATCTGGGCTGAAAAAATATTGAATCACTACGAAAAAAATATGGAATAGATTCAAAAAAACAAAGATGCTTTTTATTCAGCGATTCGCTAAATTTTGACGAAGCAGAAAAAATTTACAATACATTTAAAGACAAAGTTAAACTTTCTTTTGGAATTGGGACATTTGTAACTAATGACACAAAAGAAAAACCATTAAATATTGTAATCAAACTTCAGTATGTAAATGGTAGACCAGTTGCCAAATTAAGTGATGTGGAAGGAAAAAGTTATGTGTGATGATGAAAAATATTTAAAAATATTTGAAGGCGTCAGTAAAATTTAGGCTAGAGCGGGAAAAAAGAATATTAAAAAAAGTTTAAATCTGTAAATAAGCGAGTTATAACAGCAAGAAGTCTTGACATCCTTGTAAAAAAATATTAGATTTTTGAAATTTTATATTTAATTTATAAAAACGGAGAAACTTTTAATGAAAGAAAATATAAGACAGGCTTGGTTCTGGGAAGATTTCAGACATTTCACAAAGGACATGAATACATTATAAATAAAGCTCTTGAGATATGTGACAAAGTTTTGGTATTTATCGGTTCTAGTGATAAATCTGGAACAATTGAAAAATCCTTTTTTTCCTATGAACTAAGAGAAAAAAATTGATAAAAAAATTTATGGGAATGAAATCGTGGAAAAATAAATTGATAATTTCTCCACTCGCTGACTTGGGTGCTGGAAATGTTACAAAATGGGGGATTATTTATTTTGTGAAGCGGAAAAAAATTTTTGAGAAAAAGTTGATTGTATTGTTTATGGAGAAGAATCTAAATGCAAGAGCTGGTTTAGTGAGAAAAATAAAAAAATCTGTAAATTTTTATTGTAATTTCTAGAGATGACATAAAAATAAATGCTTCCACTTTGAGAGAATATATGAGAAAAAAATGATTTTTGAGAGTTGGAAGAAATTTGTGAATGAAAAAAATTAGGGGTGAATTTGGAAAAAAATGAGAGAAATTTTTGATTAAAAATATGAAAAAAATTAATAAAAAAATTTTTTTCCTTGCTAAATAATGTTAAATGAAACATGGAATTATTCTTGTGTATCAATTTTTATCTTTTAACTAAAAAAACTGGCTCATTATTTTTAAAACGAGCTAGTTTTTTTATTTGATAATTTTTAATAAAAAAACTTTAATTCTTTACAAAAATAACAGTTATTTATCACATTTCCAGCATTTGATTCTATATAGAATTATTTTACAGAAGCTTCATAAATTTCTTTTAATAGCTTCAGCCAAATCTTTATCAAATTCATCATCACTTTGTTGTGCTGACAATCCTTCAGTTAATGCTCTTGAGAAACTTGCGATAACTCCTTTATTTTTTTAGCAAGAATCTGGTTTGCTTTTTTTTTCTTGGGTAACCTCCTGATAATGCAACAACTCTAACAACTCTTGGATGTTCTGTCAAATCTTCGTAAAAGTTTTCAACTGTAGGCAAAGTTACTTTCAACATTACATTTGAAGTTTCAGGTAATTTATCAAGATGTTTTTTGATTTCATTTTTCAAAATTGTTTCACATTCTGCCTTATCAACATTATGAATATCTACTTCTGGTTCTATAATTGGAACAAGTCCAGCTGCAATAATTTTATCTGCAACTTCAAATTGTTGATCTACAACTTTTGCAATTCCTGTTTGAGATGCTTTTTTAATAACAGAACGCATTTTTGTTCCGAAAATATGTCTTTCGTTTGCTCGGCTCAAAAGATCGTCTAATCCAGGAATAGGTTTCATAACTTGAACTCCGTCTTCCAATTCTTCTAGTCCTTTATCAACTTTTAAGAAAGGTAAAACTCCTTTTTCTTCCCACAAAAAGTCAGCTGTATATTTATCATCAATTTTTCTGTCCATAGTTTGTTCAAATAAAATAGCTCCTACAATTTCCTTATCACTAAAAGCAGGACTTTTTATGATTCTAGTTCTCATTTTATGAATTAAAGTCAAACATTTCTGTATCATTAGAGTATTCACTTTCATCAATTCCATACAATTTCAAGTGCTTTTGGAGTACTTCCACCACTTTGATCCAATGCGGCAATAAATCCTTTTACCATTTCTCATTCTTTTCTAATCTTTCTTTCATTATAATCTTCCTCCCAAATTTAAAAACATTTTTGATTATCAAAATCTTTTTATTTCTATACTTTATCATATCACTTTTTTTCAAAAAAATGTCAAGGATAAATATCAAAATTTTTCTAAAAAAATCAAAAAAATCCTTTTAATTTTTCCCATTGATTAGACTTTTTTTATGATATAATTTTATATAATCAATTTAGGAGGAAAAAAATGGGAAGACATGGTACAATAGCTGGGCGTAAGGAAGCACAGGATAAAAAAAGAGCCGCATCATTTACAAAACTTGTTAGACTTATAACAGTGGCAGCAAGAGGAGGAGAAAATCCTGAATTTAACGTTGCACTAAAACACGCAATTGAAAAAGCAAAGGCGATTAATATGCCTAATGATAACATCAACAGAGCAATTAAGAAGGGAGCAGGAACTGATGGTTCAACAGCTTTTGAAACATTGAATTATGAAGGTTATGGACCTGCTGGAGTTGCTATTATTGTAGAAGCTCTTACTGATAACAAGAATAGAACTGCTTCATCTGTAAAAATGGCTTTTGATAGAAATGGTGGAAATCTTGGAGTTTCTGGATCAGTTTCATATATGTTTGGAAGAAAAGGTGAAATTATTATTGAAAAAACAGGTGACATTGATGAAGAAGCATTAATGGAAGTGGCACTTGAGGCTGGAATGGAAGATATGGAAACTTTGGAAGACAGTTTTTATATTACAACTGAAACAGCAAACTTTGATGCTGTGGCAGATGCCTTAAGAAATGCAGGATACAAATTATTAGAAGCAGATATTCAATATTTGCCATCAATTGAAGTTGAAACTCTTGAAGAAAATGATTTACAAAAATTAAGAAAAATTAATTGATGTTTTGGAAAAATGATGACGATGTTCAAAAAAAGTTCACCACAATTATGCTGGAGAATTATAAAAAAATACAGATATTGCGGAATTAATTTCCGCATTTATTTTTATTTTAAAAAAAGGAGCTATATTTTTATGAAAAAAACTGGAGAAGAAACAATTACTCTAATAAAAAAATATGAAAATAATTCAGCGAAATGATTTTCAAAACTTCACGCTTGATTCAGTTTTTACTTTCTGATTTTGTAAAAATTAATCGGAAAGACAAAAAAATATTCTTGATATTGGAACTGGATGTGGAATTATCGCTTTACTTTTGGCACAACGCTCAAAGGCACAAATTACAGGTATTGAATTGCAGAAAAACAATGGCGGAAATTGCTGAAAGAAATGTTGAAAATAATAAATTTGAGAATCAAAGTCAAAAATAATAAATGAGGATATAAAAAAATTATAAAAAAATATTTTTTTAGCCGTGATGAATTTGACACAATAGTTACAAATCCGCCATATTTTTGAATTTATCGGCGACATTTCACAGAAACCAATGACCTGGAACAGCTGGCAAATGCAAGACATAATATAAATTTGATCACTTGAGGAAATTATAAAAGATTTCTTCCTATTTATTAAAAAAATATGGGAAGTTTTTTTCAATTGTGTTCCGAAGCGAACGGCTGGTGGAAGTTCTAGCGCTTTTTACAAAAAAATATAATTTAGAGCCGAAAAAGAATGAAGAATTGCTATACAAAAATGGAATGAAAAACTCAAAAAAATTTGCTTATTGGAAGCAATAAAAGATGCTAAGAAGGGATTTTTCCATTGAAATGCCTATTTTTTTGTTTATGATGAAAATGGACAAAAAGAACGAATATATTGAAAATTTGTATAAAAAGTTAGGACTTTAAAAAAATTAAAAAAAGAATAAAAAAATTATTATTTCCTTGCATTTTTTTGACAAATGCTTGTATAATAAAAAGTCTGTAAAAAAATAACTATAAATGATTGTAATAAAAAAATATAATGATGTTTGGGATATTCCATCTATAAAAAAACCTTTTGGAAACACATATTATTCAAAAAGGATAGTATGTTTTTTTATTGCTTAAATTATAGAAAAAAATAAAAAAATAAAAAAATTTTTTTAAGGAGGAAATGAATGCTTAATTTTTTTAAATCACCTGCAATTTGGAGTAAATGAATTATTATGGCTAGGATATCTAATATTGAATTTTTCAGCAGTTGCTCTGGCTTACAGATTTTGGGGAAAAGGAGGACTACTATCGGTTGTACCGTTGTCAATCGTTCTAGCTAACATTCAAGTTGGAAAAATGATGACTTTGTTTGGTTTTGATGGAATTACAATGGGAAATATTGCTTACGGAGGAATTTATTTGGCATCGGATATTTTGACAGAAAATGAAGGGAAAGCATTATTCTAGAAAAGTGGTTTCATTAGGTTTTGCTGCGATGTTATTTACGACATTTATAATGCAAATTGTGCTAAAAGTAAAAGTTTCGCCTGATGATACAATGCAAGGTGCTTTATCAGCAGTATTTGGATTCATGCCAAGACTTGCAATTTCAAGTGTGTGTGGATTTGCGGTTTCTCAGTCATTTGATATTTGGTCTTATCAATTTATTAGAAAATTTAGACCATCTTATAGAGATATTTGGATTAGAAACAATGCAAGTACAATGATAAGTCAAATTTTAGATAATATTGTATTTTCATTTTTTTGGCATTTACAGGAGTTTATCCATTTAAAAACAGTAATCGGAATCATATTTTCAACATATTTATTAAAAAAATCGTAATTTCACTGCTTGACACACCTTTTGTGTATATTGCGACTTTATGGAAAAAAACAAGGTAAAAATAAGTGATTAATATTAAATTTGTTGTAAATTATTTTAAAAAAATAAATAAAAAAAGGTATATATAACATGGAAAGATATAGTGTAATAAAAGAGAAAAAAATCCTCGTGAAATCGTATTATTAAAAAGGGTTTAGCTGTGCTTATGGAAAATGCGCTTTTTGTAATTACATTTTTGGATAATACGAATGACGAAGAAGAGATGAAAAAAAGTAAATTTTGAGGCTTTGAACAGAGTTACTGGGGAATATGGAGTTCTTGAAGTTATAAACTCTGGGTCGGTGTTTGAGCTAAATGGTGCGACATTGGAGAAAAATAAGAGAAGTTTGTAAAGAGAAAAAAATATAAAAAAATACTTTTATTTTTGAAGCATATTTTGGGTACTTAAATAGATTGAACGAAATTAGAGAATATTTTTCTGAACAAGAAATAAGATTTGCATTCGGATTGGAAACTTTTGACAATAATTATAGAGCTAAGGTTTTGAAGAAAAAATTTTATTTTAAATGAAAGAGTTTTGGAAAAAAATTAAAAAAAGCGAATATCAAATGTGCTTATTAATGATTTGTACAAAAGGACAGACGAAAGAACAGATTTTTAAGCGATATTGAGCAAGGAATGGAAAAATTTCAAGGAGCTAGTTGTAAGTGTATTTGTAAATAATGGTACAGAAATTGAAAGAGATGAGGAGCTTGTAGCTTGGTTTCTTTGACGGAAATTTATCCAAAATATAAAGATGTTCCAAATATTGAGATTTTTAGTTGACAATAAAGATTTTGGAGTGTATGTTCAATAAAAATTACTCGAATTTTTTTAACATTGAATTTTTAATAAAAAAAGACTATGTTTTATTTATTTTATGACAAGGGTTTTAGCCCCTTGCTAAAATTAAAAAAATTTATAATGGATTTATTACGTGAAAATGTGAAATAGTATGAGTTTTTTTAACTATTTTTTTGGAAATGCCAATACTGTTTTCAAACATATCAATTTCATTTTCCAATTCTTTTAAATCACTCCGGACATAATGGTCGTTATCGGTTCCAAGTCTAAAGGTTCTCACTAATGGCATATTTTTTTGTGATTTATTTCAAATAAGTATTCTTCTACAATCATTTTTTTGTCTTATTATTTTTTTATCATCATCTTCAAAAATCTATGACAAGTGTTACATTTAAATCCGAGAGTTCATTAATGTCAATTTTCTTTTCATTTACAAAATAGTTTAAAATGCATTGCTTTTATTACAAATTCTAGTTCCTCTTCGATTACTTCACGTGGCTTTTTCGATATTTTGTGTTAAGTACAAAAATAGCTTTTATCTAAAAAAATCATTTTTTTTATTTCCTTTCTTCTTACGATTATATTTCTTTTTCAATTATATAATAAAAAAATATTTTAAAAAAACAAATTTTTTTACTAAATTAAATCATTTGTTAAATTTTTTTACGTAGTCAATTTTAAAAAAAGTAGAAAAAAGCAAAAAAATGATTTATAATATATCGAAGTAATAATAATTTTAAGAATTTAAAAATTATTAGGCTTACTCGGAAACTACATGTATTTAGAATTTAATAAAAACAAATGTTCTGAAGCAAGGAATTTTGATTTCTTGTAAAAATAAAAAAAGATAAGTTGCCGAACAGATCTATTGAAGTTAAAAATAAATAAACGACATTGAAAAAGAAAAAAATTAGAAAAATGTAAAAAAATGAAGGCTGTAAAATTGAATAATAGTAATGTTTATAGTGGAGTGAAATTTTTTTGAATCTTGTAAAAAAGGAAGAAAAAAATAAAAAAATTAGAATTTTTTTATAAAAAGAATAGAAAAAAAGAGAATAAGTAGGAGAGAATATGGCTAGAAAAAAATTAGTATAGAAGCCGACAGCTTGAAAAAAAGATATAAAAAAACAGGGAAGTTGTAAAAAGTGTAAGCCTTGCGATGGAAAAGGGCGAGGTTGTGGGACTTCTTGGACCAAATGGGGCAGGGAAGACGACTACATTTTATATGATTACAGGAATTGTAAGGCCAAATCACGGAAGAGTTGTGTATAATGGACAGGAAATTACAAACTTGCCGATGTTTAAAAGAGCTAGGCTTGGACTTGGATATTTGCCACAAGAGGCATCGGTTTTTAGAAATTTGACTGTGGAGGAGAATATTGTATCTGTTCTGGAAATGCGTGGAGTTAGGAAAAAGGAACGTATTGCAACAATGCAAAGTTTGATTGAAGAATTTAAATTATCGCACGTTGCAAAAAGTTTGGGATATGCACTTTCAGGAGGGGAACGTAGACGGGTGGAGATTGCTCGAACGATTTCTACAAATCCTGATTTTATACTACTTGATGAACCTTTTGCGGGAGTTGATCCGATTGCAGTAGAAGATATTCAGAAATATAATTATGCAATTTGAAAAGAAACGTGGGCTTGGAATATTAATTACAGACCATAATGTGCGTGAAACATTGAGAATTACTGAAAGAGCATATATAATGGCTGAAGGGACAATCTTGATTTCTGGAACTGGTGAGCAAATTGCGAATGATGAAACTGCCAGAAGAGTTTACCTTGGAGATAACTTCAAGTTGGATTAGGAGGTTGATTTTTTTGAAAAAATATGATTTTGACATCATCTTTATACGAAAGTATAGGATTTGTAAAAAGAATTTTTGGATAAAAAAATGCTAAAAAGTAAAAAAATATTATTTATTCCGACAGCAGCTAATGTGGAAGAATATAAGAATTATATGTATCTTACAGAGAAGGCTTTTGAGGATATTGGATATGAAGTGGATAATTTTGATATTTCTGTTTTTTTGTCAGAAAAAAACTGTGAAGGAGAAAAATTATCGAAGGCAGAGATAATCTTTATTTCTGGTGGAAATACATTTTATTTATTACAAGAATTGAAAAAGAAAAAAATTTAATTTCTTATTTTGAAGGAAAGAATAGAAAATGGATTGCTTTATATTGGAGAATCAGCAGGGGTCTGTAATAACAGGTCCTAATATCGAATATGCTTCTCTTGCAGACGATAAAAACATTGGCAAAGGAATTAAGTGATTATACGGGAATGAATCTGATAGATTTTTATTTAGTTCCTCATTTTTGGCGAAGAACCGTTTGCAGAAAGTTCTGAAAAAAATAGTTGAATTATATAAGGATAAATTAGATTTGGAATTAATAAATAATAAAGAAGCGATATTAATTAAAAATAATGATTTTTAAAAATATTAAAAAAATAAATAAGAAGATAAATTAAGAAAGGAGAGAGGTTGTTTTTACAATCTCAGATAAATAATGACAGGAAATGAAATAAGAAAAAGTTTTGTAGATTTTTTTAAATCAAAGGAGCATAAACATTTTGAAAGTGCTTCGTTAATACCAGATGATAAAAGTTTGTTGTTGACAGTGGCTGGGATGGTGCCGTTTAAGCCATTTTTCTTGGGAGAGAAGGAAGCTCCGTTTCCAAGAATTACGACTTATCAAAAATGTATAAGAACTAATGATTTGGAAAATGTAGGAAGAACGCCTAGACACCATACATTTTTTGAAATGCTGGGGAATTTCTCGTTTGGAGATTACTTTAAAAAGGAAGCGATTGAATGGTCTTGGGAATATATAACAAAAAAATTTTGAAATTGGATCCAGAAAGACTTTTATGTTTCTGTTTATAAAAACAGATGATGAGGCTTATGAAATTTGGAATAAGGAAATTGGAGTGCCTGAAGATAGAATTGTTAGACTTGGAGAAGAAGATAACTGGTGGGCAGCTGGACCTGTAGGTTCTTGTGGGACTTGTAGTGAAATTTATTATGATACACAAAAATATGGGGTAAAAAAATAATGAAGAAATTAACTGTAAGCCAGGAGATGAAGGAGATAGATTCTTAGAAATTTGGAACCTTGTGTTTACTGAATGGAATAGACTTGAAGACGGTTCACTTGTGCCACTTCCAGAAAAAAATATTGATACAGGAGCAGGACTTGAAAGAATAGCTTCAGTTGTGCAAAAAAAGATAATAACTTTGAAACTGATATATTTATGCCAATAATAAAAAGGTATTGAAAAAGTTTTAGATATTAAAAAAGAAGAATTTGAAATTACGGTAAAAGTTATTGCGGATCATATTAGAGCGTCAGTATTTTTTTGATAGCGGATGGAGTTTTGCCGTCAAATGAAGGTCGTGGATATATTTTAAGAAAAATTATAAGAAGAGCATTTGGTGCGGGAATCGTTGCGAAACAAAAATTGGACATTACGAAAGATGATTTGTTCTTGTATAAATTAGTGCCTTATGTTGTGGAAAAATATGAAAGAGGCATATCCAGAATTAGTTGAAAAAAACAAGAATATATTGAAAAAGTTTTAAAGACTTGAGCAAGAAAGATTTGCGTTGACATTGAAAAATGGAATTGAAATGCTAACTGAAGAAATTGAAAAAATGGATAAAGAAGGAATTAAAAAACTTTCAGCAGATGCTTCGTTTAAATTATACGACACATTTGGACTTCCATTTGAGTTGACAGAATTAATTTTGGAAAATCAAGGGTATGAAGTTTCTGAAGAAGAATTTAATCAAAAAAATTAGAAGAACAAGTAAAAAAAGATCAAAAAAATAGTAGAGTTACGGTTTCAGATATGATAAAAGATGATTTTATTGATAAATTCTTTTGAAGAACACGGAAAAAAACTGAATTTACAGGATATGAAAAAAATTTAAAGATGAAGGAAAAGATTTTTGCATATTGCTAAAAAGTGAAGGAATTTCAGGATATGAAGTGATTTTTGATAGAACGCCATTTTATGCGGAATCAGGAGGACAAGTTGCGGATACTGGAATTATTACTTCTGGAGAATTTGAAGGAAAAGTTGTAAATGTTGTGAAAAAACATGATGTGTTTATTCATCAAGTAGAGATTGTAAAAGGAATTGCTCCAGCAGTTGGTGCAGAAGTAAAAATGAAAATTGATGCGGATCGTAGAAAAGATATCCAAAGAAACCATACTGCAACACATATTTTACATAAAGTTTTAAGAGAAAATTTAGGGACTCACGTTGAGCAATCTGGTTCGCTTGTGGATGATGAAAAATTGAGATTTGACTTTTCACATTATGAAGCAATTGAGCCAGAAATGATTGAAAAAATTCGAAAAAAATCTGTAAATGACATTATTTTATCTAACTTGAAAGTTAAAATTGATTTTGAAAATATTGAAGATGCGAAAAAAAGAGGAGCGATGGCACTTTTCTCTGATAAATATGGAGATGTAGTTCGTGTCGTTGAAATTGACGGATATTCAATCGAGCTTTGTGGAGGTGCACATGTTAAATCTACTGGAGAAATCGGATTATTCAATATTGAATCTGAAAGTGGAATCGCCTCAGGAACTCGTAGAATTACAGCAACAACAGGACATGCAAGTTTGAAATATGTTAATAAACTTGAAGAAAAATTAAGTAAAGTTGCTGGAATGTTGAAAACTGATGGAAAAAATGTGGTTGACGTTGTAGAGAAATATATCGCAGAAGCTAAAAAAATATCGTAAAAAGAATATGAGCAATTACAAACTAAATTAGTAAAATATGAAATCAATGAATTACTTGAAAATGTAGATGAAATAAATGGAGTAAAAGTATTAAAAGCTGCATTTGCAAATAAAGATGTAAATGAATTAAAAGAAATCGTAGATAGAGGAAAAGAAAAACTTCAATCTGGAATTATTATTTTGGGAACAAATAATGGCGGAAAAGCGATTTTCGTAGTTGGAGTTACAAAAGACTTGATTTCAAAAGTAAAAGCTGGAGAAATCGTAAAAGTTGCAGCTCAAGTTGCTGGCGGAAACGGTGGAGGAAGACCTGATTTTGCACAAGCTGGTGGAAAAGATGGAAATGCTGTAAAAGAAGCTGTTGATAAAGCATTTGAGTTTGTAAATGAAAAATTATAATTTATATAATTGAATAAATGCCAATTAGCAAGGGGTTTATCCCCTTGTCGAAAAAAATTAATTCATAATTTGAATAATAAAATTTAGAAATGAGAAAAAAAGATGAGAAAAATTTATTGGACTTGATGTCGGAGATGTGAGAATTGGGGTTGCAAAATGCGATCCTTTGGGGAATTCTTGCGACTGCTCTTGAAGTGATTGACAGGACGAACTAGATCCGATTTGCAAGAATAAAAGAGATATTTAGATGATGAAAGCACGAAAAAAGTTGTCGTAGGAATGCCGAAAAAGTCTTGATGGTACTAAAAAACGTCAAGTTGAAAAAAAGTGGAAGAATTTGTGGAAGAGTTAAAAAAAGAAATACCAGGAATTCAGATTATTTTTTTGTGGATGAGAGATATACGACAACAGAAGCGGAACATTATTTGAAAAAAATTATTCTAAAAAAAGAATGGGAAAGAGCGAAGGAAAGTTGTGGATATGGTGGCAGCTTCGATAATTTTTACAAAAAAATATTTGGATACATTAGTTTAAAAAAAGTCTAAATATAGAGTTTTTTTAACAAAAAAATAGCAAGAAGTTACCGACTTCTATAGGCGGGAGTAGTTCACTTATTTGTATTAAAGATAATTGAAATTGAAAAAGCAAGTTCTATTTCTCTTTTTGTAAGAAAGTTTTGCGTAAAGCAAAAAGGACATGGTGTTTGATATTCTTGCTTAAAGAAACTTAAAAAAATAAATAAAACTTAAAAGAGTAATAAAAAGTATATTTATTTTAAAAATTTATTAAACATATTTATAAGAATAGATATTTAAATAAAACAAAAAGAAAGGATGAAAAAAATGCAAAATAAAAAAATCACATTATATTTGGCTGCTTGTAGTTATTATTGTTCCAATTGTTATTTTTAGCATTGAATAAAAATAAAATTGGGGCTTGATTTACGAGGTGGAACATCAGTTGTATTGCAGGCACAGGGGAAAATTGAGCCTGATACGATGAGTAAAGTTAAAAGTATTATTGAAAGAAGGGTAAACAGTATTGGGGTGGCTGAACCTGTTATTCAGCTTAGTGGAAATGATAAATTGATAGTGGAGCTTGCGGGAATAAAAGATCCTCAAAAGGCTGTTGAATTAATTGGTACGACTGCAAAACTTGAGTTTAGAATAAAAAATAGGGATGGTTCTTATGGGCCTGTGCTTTTAGAAGGATCTGCCTTGAAATCTGCAGGGGTAACAAGAGATCAAATGGGAATGCCATCAGTTAGTTTTGAATTGAGTTCGCAAGGGGCAAATACCTTTGCTAAGATTACAAGAGAAAATATTGGAAAGCAGTTGGCAATAATGCTAGATAATAAAGAACAGTCAGCTCCTACGATTAACAGTGAAATTAGTGGAGGAAGTGGAGTTATAACTGGAAGATTTTCAATGGAAGAAGCAAATAACCTTGCAAATCTATTAAAATCAGGAGCGTTGCCTGTGGAAATAAAAATTGTTGAAAATAGAACGGTTGGTGCGACACTTGGAGTAGATTCGATAAAACAGACTGGAGTAGCTGGACTAATTGCTTTATGTGTAATTTCAGTATTTATGATTGCTATTTATAAAATACCTGGAATTGTGGCAGATATTGCACTTCTTATAAATGGAGTTCTAGTTTTAGGATTGCTTAGTGGTGTAGGTGCAGCTTTGACGCTTCCAGGGATTGCAGGATTTATCTTGACATTGGGAATGGCAGTTGACTCGAATGTAATTACTTATGAAAGAATAAAAGATGAGCTGCGGTTTGGAGAATCGCTGCACGATGCAGTGGAAAAGGGTTATGAAAATGCTTTTCCTGCGATAATTGACGGAAATATAACAACGTTACTTGTGGCGGCTGTATTATTCTTCTTTGGAACAGGGCCAATAAAAGGCTTTGCTGTAACATTGTCACTTGGTGTGGTTGCTACGGTAATTACAGGGGTATTTGTATCAAAAATATTTTTAAGATTGTTTATACAGGTGTTTAAGATAAAAAGAGAGCAGTTGTTCTGGAAAGGAGCTTTAAATAATGAAGATTAATTTGAAGGTTATTAAAAAAATAGAAAACTTTATTTGGGAATTTCAACGGTAATGGTTTTAATTTCACTAATTTCACTATTTACTATAAAAATTAAATTTAGGTGTTGACTTTAAAGGTGGAGAATTAATTCAACTGAAATACAGTAAAAAAATAGATCAAAAATGCAGTAAATAGCACGTTAAACAGTTTAATTGGGAAAAATTCCTCAAATGAAGGCAAAAAGAGTACAGTTTTCTGATACGGATAATACAGTTATTATAAGAACTGAGCAAATGAGCGGTACTCAAAAAAAGCAAAAAGTAATGTCAGAATTAAAACAAAAATACTGGGAAAATTTGAAGTTGTAAAAAAATGAAACTGTAGGTGCGGTAATTGGTAAGGAATTAACAGCAAATGCATTTCAAGCGTTATTAATAGGAAGTATATTGATTATTATTTATATTACAGTAAGATTTGAGTTTATTTATGCAATAGCAGGGAATTGTGGCATTAATTCACGATGTTATTATTGCTTTTGGGGTTATTACAATGCTTAGATATGAAATAGATACTCCATTTATTGCGGCAATTCTTACAATTTTGGGATATTCCATTAATGATACGATTGTCGTATTTGACAGAATTAGGGAAAAATATTAAGAAAAAAATAGATCAGGAAGAAATAAAGTTTCAATGTCATTTGGTGAAATAATAGAAAAAAATCTATAAATCAAGTATTTACAAGATCGATTTATACTTCATTGACTACTTTATTTTCTGTAATTGTACTTCTTATTCTTGGAGGAGATACGTTAAAGACATTTAGTATGACATTGTTTGTGGGAATGTTAGTTGGAACGTATTCATCAGTATTTGTAGCAAGTCCTTTGGTTTATATCATGAAAAAAAGGTAAAAGATGAGCCAAAAAGCTAAAGATACTACAAAACATTCAGGAAAAAAACAGTAAATGGATATGATGAAAAAGGATAAAGTTTTAGTTTAGTTAAATTGTTTGAAAGATAGGATAAAAATAAAAAAATAAAATGATAAGTTTAGAAGGTGAAATGAAAAAAATGCGATGCTGGGCAGAAATAAATATAAATAATTTGTATAGCAATATTGATGAAATTGAGAAAAATTGTGCCTAAAGAAAAAAATAATAGCAGTAATAAAGGCAGATGCTTATGGGCATGGAATGTTAAAAAAATCTGTGACGCTTTAATAAAAAAAGGGAATTAAGAATTTTGCTGTGGCGACAAGTGATGAAGCGCTGAAAAATAAAGGAACTTCATAATGATATTATGGTGCTGATATTAGGACCTGTGGAAAATGAATATATGGATCTCATTGCTGACAAGAAGATTTATTTTATGGTGACAGATTTTGAAGAAATAGAATTTTTGGAAAAAACTGGAAAAGAAAACGGGAAAACTGTGGACGTGTTTATAAAGATAGATACAGGAATGGGACGTGTAGGATTTCAAGAAAGCGAAGTGGAACAATTAAATAAAATTCTTAAAAATGTAAAACATATTAATCCAATAGGAATCTTTTCGCATTTTTCATCATCTGACAGCAACAAAGAATATACAAAATTGCAGGAAAGAAAATTTAAAGCAATGTGTGAAAAAATATCAAGTGGGATACCATCAATACGATATAGACATCTGCACAACAGTTTTGGAACTTTAAAATTTCAAGAAAGCATACAGGATTTTGTGAGAGCGGGAATTATAATTTATGGAGGAGTTACAGATAAGGAAACTGCACCGTATAAATTTAAGCCTGTAATGTCTCTTTTTGCTAAAATAAGCTATATAAAAACATTAAAGGAAGACAGCTTTATAAGTTATGGAAATACTTATCTTGGAAAAGCTGGGGAAACTTATGCGACTGTTTCCATCGGGTATGCTGACGGAGTAAGGCGTGATTTGTCAAATAAAGGCTATGTTTTTTATAAAGGGCATAAATGTAAAATTGCAGGACGTGTTTGTATGGATCAGCTTATGATTTTACTTCCTGATGAATTAAAGGATGAAGCTAAAAAAGGCGATGTTGTGGAATTTTTTGGTGAAAATATAAGTGTTGTGGAAGTTGCTGAATTGTGTGGCACTATTTCGTATGAGATTTTATGTGGAATAAGTCAAAGGGTGCCTAGAATTTATGTAGAAAAAAATAGGAGTAAAAAAATGATACTGGATATTGGATTTGTAGTTTTGCTGATAATATTTATGTTTCTTGGGTACAGGAGAGGTTTTTTTCGCTGGAATTTTTTTAATATGTTTAAGTATATTTTTATTATTTTTTTATAACAAATTATGTTTATAAATTTTTTTTCTGGATTCAGAGGGAATTAAGTCTCAAAAATCAGTTGAAAGTATTTATTGTAATCGTTGCAATCCAATATCTTGCCTATTCTGCTATTTTGATAATTAATAAAAAAATTTTTTTAAAGAGTATAAAAAAATAAATAAATTTGATAAATTGTCTGGAATGATATTTGGAATAATGAAATTGTTTTTTTGTTGCAATTATTGTATACATTGTAGTAATTGCAGGCTCTAAAAAAAGTAAAAAGCATAAAAAAATGCAAGGAATAAAAAGTATTTGCATTAAGATTATGACAAAAATATGCACTAAGGTTTACGGATTCTTTTCCTGGATTTATAGAAAATGATGTGAAGAGATATGTTATAAGTCAACGGGAAAAAGGAAGTAATAAATGATGTTTTACATGATTATGAAAAATCCAGAACCAGATAAATTTGAAAAAAATCAAAAAGAGATTAATTAAAATAAATAAAAAAATTTATGAAAAAAATGGAATAAAAAGAAAAAAATAAAAAAAGGAAAAATTGATAAAAAATGAAAAATAATTGACAGGTATATTTACAATTCACTTATTTTGCCGTCATTGTTTGAATTAGCATATTTACATTTATTATGATGTTAAATGTTGTAATGGAAGTTATGGAGCGTCTGTTTGCAAGTGATTTGCCGTTTATATCCATAATAGACTATCTATTTTATGCAATGCCAGGAGTTCTTGTGCAGACAATACCGATGGGAGCGTTTCTTGGAGTAATGCTTGTCTATGGCGGACTTTCAGAAACAAATGAGATTGTTGCAATGGAAGGTTCTGGAATAGGGCTTTTTAGAATACTTAGACCAGCATTTATTTTTGGTGTAGTGTTAACATTGATTGGATTAGGACTTGAAATTTATGTAAATCCCCGTGCCTTGGAAAATATAAATGCTCAGACAAAGCAGGTGCTTGCTTCAAAGCCTAGTTCACTGACGGAAGAAAAAGTATTTCTGACAAATGAAGAAAAGGGATTTGGTTTTTATATTGATGAGGTAAATAATGAAGCGGCAACAGCAAAAAACTTTCTAATAATAAATAAACGTGGAGATAACCATTATCCAATAGTTTTTTTGGCTGAAAATGCAAGATTTGATCCAGGAATCATAAATTTGAGCAAAGTAAAAGGGTATGCTTTTGAAAAAGATGGCAGCAATCAAGTTTCAGCTGAGTATATGGAACAGGAAATACCTATTACTACTTTTTTTTAGAGAAAAGCAAGAAGGAAGTGAAAAAAAGCCGTAAGGAAATGAATATAAAAGAGTTAAATAAATTTTATAAGGAAAAATATAAACAAGCCTGGAGAAAAGGAAACAGCTTTTAAAGGCACAGGTAGAAATTTACCAAAAGGCTTATAGGTCCGCTAGCAAGTACATTTTTTTATGCTGGCTTGGAGTGCTTCTTTCAGTTGGGCATAGAAGAAGTGGAAGAGGAATAAGTTTTTGGTGTAAGTTTAATCGTTATATTTGGTTATATAGGAATGGCAAGTTATGCAAAAAAATTATGGTGCTGAAGAATAATGTACCTGCAAATATTGCAATGTGGGTTCCTAATTTTGTTTTATTTATATTGTGTATATATTTCTCAATAAAGAAATATAGAGGAAAATAACGAAGGGAGGAGTATGAACAAATTAGACAAGTATATAATTTCAAATTATGTAAAAAGTTTCCTTTTGGGTATGATGATGTTTTTTTTGATTTTCTTATTAGCAGAAAGTATCAGCTTGACAGGATGGATTATGGATGGAAAGCTTAAAGGCCACGATGCCATAAAGTATCTGAGATATGGAACACCTGAAATTATAACAAATACTGCTCCTCTTGGAGTATTGCTGGGAAGTCTGCTGTGTATAAGCAAGATGGCAAAACAGCTGGAAATTGCCGCAATGAAAACAAGTGGAATAAGTTTTGCAAGAATAGCGTTATTTCCTATGATTTTTTCATTTCTTGTAAGTATGGGAGTATTTTGGATAAACTATGACATATTAGGGAAATCAAATACTAAGAAAGAAAATTTAAAGTCCCTTAAAATTGATAATAAGGAGCCTGTAAGGGCGCAAAAGAAATTCGTTTTCGTAAAAATTGATAAAAAGACAGTTCTGTATAGTGAAAAATGTAAATAAAAAAATACTGGAACAATGGAATATATTGAAATTTTTTTAAATTTGAAAAGGGATTTAGTAAAAATCAGCAAGATATATACTTCGCCATTTGCAAAAATTAATCCGAAAACAAATGTATGGACTTTTAAAGGTTTAAAGGAATATGACAGCAGGACTAATTTAACAAAGCCTGCGGATACAAAGAAATTCAGGTTTGTTGCAAGTATGGAAGATGTCCTGGCAAGTCCAGTAAAGGCTAAAAATTTGACAATGCCTGAATTACGTGAGAAAAACAGTTTATTTTACAAGGGTCGGAGCAGATTCCTTAAATTTAAGAATAGAATTTTATTATAGAATATCTTTTGCATTGTCGTCATTTGTCATGTGCTTAATTGGACTTTCACTTGGAAGTAGATATGTAAGGGGGGGTGCTGCGTTAAATATTGGGTTATCTGTAATAATAGGTTACGCATATTATGGTGTTAGTACAATCTTGCGTTCAATGGCAGTTGCAGGCACAGTTCCAATTTATGCAGCTTGCTTTTATTCCGTTAATTGTATTTTTTTGTAGTTGGAATAAAAATTATTTAGAGATTCGGAATATTAATATGTAGTATTATTTTTTTATTTAATACTGTTTCATGTGCAAACAGTGGACTCTTTTGCAAAGGGTCAGAAACTATTGTTAGCATATAATATAAAAATATAATTCTGTTTTTTTAAAAAATAGAGTTTAGTGTAAAAATAAGGATTGAGAGAGGATTGAAATGATAGAAAAAAATAAGGACAAATACTGGAATAGAAGTTATTTTTGATAAATTAGAAAGTATTTCTACTTGTTCAGTTGGTGTATTTGTAAAAACAGGATCACGGGATGAAAGTGATACAGAAGAAGGAATTTCACATGTTTTGGAGCATATGATCTTTAAGGGGACTCCTAATAGAAATTATTTTGAAATTTCAGATGAGATTGATTATCTTGGGGCGAATGTGAATGCGCATACGACAAAGGAGGAAACTGTTTTTTATATAAATGCCTTGACACAGTTTCTGGGAAAATCTGTTGATATTTTGTTTGATATTGTTACAAATTCTACGATTGATGAAAAGGAATTGGAAAAGGAAAAGGATGTAATTGTGGAAGAAATTAAAATGTATAAGGATTCGCCAGATGACCTGGTATTCGAGATGAATTATGCAGATTGCATAAATGGGCAGTATGGAAAGCCTATTATTGGAACAGAGGCAAGCGTGAAGGGATTTACAGCAGAGGAAATCAGAAAATATTACAAGGAAAGATATACTAAGGATAATATTTTTAATTGTTGTTTCTGGAAATTTTGATAAGGATGAAATTACTCAGAAAGTAGATGAATATTTTGGAAAGCTGGCTGATAAGAAGGTTAATAGACGTGAGAAGACAGAGTTTTTCATTTAATGCTGGAAAAAAAGAGTTGTTTCAAAGGATATAAATCAAGTTAATATTTGTATTTCACATCAAAGCGAAGATTATAACAGTGAAAAATAAAAATATATACTGATATTTTAGCAAATATTATCGGCGGTTCAATGAGTTCTAGACTTTTTCAGGAAATTCGTGAAAAAAATGGACTTGCATATTCTGTTTATACATTTAATCAGTATTACCTTTCTGGAGGTTTGACATCAACGTATATTGGGACAAATCTGGAAAAAATTATGAAAAGGCAATAGAAATAACACTTGCAGAATTTAAGAAGTTGCGTGAAAGTGGAGTAACAGAAGATGAACTTCAAAAAGGCAAAAAAATAAATATATGAGCCGAATTGCATTTTCAATGGAAAAATCCACGTTCAAGAATGGGAATTTTTGGGAAATTACTATATTAGAAAAAAATGAAATATTAGATGTAGAAAAGATAAAAAATGAAGTAAATTCAGTAAAACTTGAAGATATGAATAATTTTTGCAAAAAAACTGGATATTTAACAGAAAAATATTACGGTTCTTGGAAATATTAAAAAAAGTAGGGTAAAGTTAAAAAGGAATTTATGATAATTAAAAAAATAGGGTTAGGAGAAGAGAATGTTTCAAAGTCAAAGAATAATTGAAGATCTGAAAAAAATAATATTTTTTTCGTATGGACAAAATGATTTTACTGATAGTTTATGCACTTGTGACAATTAGCACAGTATTTGTATATAGTGCGACAAGACAAAGCGGAATGGTTGGTAAAAATATTTTATGGATTGTTATAGGGACAATATTGATGTTTATTATAGCCGCATTTGATTATAGACATATAAAGCTGTATATTTGGCATATTTACGGAATTGGGGCAATATTGCTGCTGCTTGTACGTTTTGCCGGGAAAAAGACTCTTGGAGCGCAACGTTGGATTGCACTTGGGCCATTTCAGCTGCAGCCGTCGGAATTTGTAAAGGTGATAATTATTCTAGTTATTGCCTACTGGATTGTAGAAAAATATAAAAATGGAATTAACAACTTAAAGGATATTGTTGGTTCAATTCTGCCAGCAATGCCTCTTATATTGCTTATTCTAATACAGCCTGATCTGGGAACGACATTAATAACAATTTCTGCATTTTTATTTATGATTTTTCTGTATGAAGCAAATATGAAGCCAATCTGGATAATAGGAATTGTAGTAATGCTATCAGTTTATCCAGTTTATAGATTTGTACTTAGCAGTTATCAAAGGGATCGTGTAGAAACATTTTTACACCCTGAAAAGGATAAAAAAGGAAGCGGATGGCACGTAATCCAGTCAAAAATTTCAGTTGGAGCAGGAGGTGCATTAGGTAAGGGAGTGTTACAGGGAAGCCAAAGCAGATTGGAATTTCTTCCTGAAGCGCAGACGGATTTTATTTTTTCAGTATTATCTGAAGAAATGGGATTTTTTGGATCCACACTAGTCTTACTTCTATATTTCGGATTAATTTTGGAAATAATGAGAATTACCCGAATTATACAGGACAGTTTTGGCAGGCTTATACTGTATGGCTTGGCAGGTGTAATATTTATGCACGTAGTTGTAAATGTAGGGATGACAATTGGACTCGTGCCAGTTACAGGAAAACCATTATTATTTATGAGTTACGGAGGAAGTTCGTTTTTAGCTTCGTTTATTATAATAGGAATAGTGGAAAGTATAAAAAAATTCATAATAATAAATAATTTAAGAAATAGGAGAAATGTTTTGGAAAAAGAATGAAATTATTGTAAATTCTGAGATGGAAGGGATGCGACTGGATAGATACTTGAGGAAAAAGTTTCAAAAAAATGAGCCGCTTTAGCAGGATTTTTTTAGTGCAATAAGATCTGGAGATGTAAAAATTAATGGGAAAAAAGTCGAAGGAAAAATTATCGGTTGTTATTAAATGATAAAGTTATAATAAAAAAATTTATCAATAGGAAATATTAAAAAAATGAGAAAGCAGAAAAATAAAAATAAAAAAACTGCAAATTTCTCAAAATGAGCTTGAAAAAAATATAAAAAAATGGTTATTTTTTTTGAAAAATGAAGATTTTTTTATTGTAAATAAGGCGGAAAAAAATCCCGATGCATAAGGGAACAGGGCATAAATATGGACTTAGTGAAGTTTTTAAAAAAATTTATAAAAAAAGTGAGAATATTAATTTTGCAAATAGAATTGATTTTTGAAACGTCGGGACTTGTTATCGGATGTAAAAACATTGAAGTTTTTTTGAGATATATTTCTGAAAAAAATTAGGAAAAATGAAGTTCATAAAAAAATATTTTTGCGATTGTTCATAATGGAGAATTTAAAAAAATAAAAAAAGATTTTTAAAATTGAAAAATTATTTGACAACGGCTGAAAAATAGGGTTATTGTTTCTGAAAAATCCTGTTTCAAGGGAATCTAAAAAAAGCATTACTTATTTTAAATATATAAACATTGATAAATTGAAAAAAATCAGAAGAAAAATATTGGATTTACTGGGGAAAAAAATAAGGATGTTTCGCTTTTTGGATATTGAGCTGATTACTGGGAGAAAGCACCAAATTAGGGCTCAGCTTGCTGATAAGGGACTTTTCATAGTTGGAGACAAGAAGTATGGAATAAAGGATGGGAGTGACAGATTTTTTTCTCTGCTGCTATTTTTCTTTCGTTTGATGAATATAAGTTTTTCGATTTTTAGATAGAGTATTTTTTTAGGAGTGTATATTTTTTTCAAATTTTATTCTAATAGAAATGATGTATTATATAATAGTATTATAACACCTGTTATTTAGATTTATGCTCAAACTATATGAGTGTCAAATAAAATTATATTATTTTTTTCATTTTGGTAGTGAATTTATTGTGTAAGGAGTTAAAACTTCCTTATTTCAAAAATGATAAATATGATTTATGGTTTTTATTGAATTTACTGTAAATATATTTGAGTAAAGGAGTTATAATTTTTAAGTTTAATTTTAAAAATAACTTTGTTATAAAAAAATAAAAATTTTTTTGAGAGGTGAAAAAAATGGGTTTGTTTTCAAGCAGAAAATCAAAAAAAGTATGTTACGCTTACATCTAAGTCAAAATTGACGGTGGATATTGTGGATGACAATAAGTGGAAAAAATGTAATCAATGTAATGAAATCATTTACAATGAGGATTTGAAAAATAATCTGAATGTATGTCCAAAATGTGGAAATTATTTTAGGCTTACAGCATTTGAAAGAATTGAACTTTTGATTGATGAAGGAACTTTTATAGAAGAGGATATGACGCTTAATTCTAAAAATGTGTTAAATTTTCCAGGATATGAGGAAAAATTGGAAACATCACGTGAACGAAGCCGTATGCTGGATGGAGTTATAAGCGGAACTGGAAAAATTAATGGAATAGAAGTTAGTATTGCTGCGATGGAATTTAGCTTTATGGGTGGAAGTATGGGTTCTGTTGTTGGAGAGAGAATTACAAGGGCAATGGAACGTGGACTGAAAAGGAAAATACCTGTTGTGGTAGTTTCAAGTTCAGGAGGCGCTAGAATGCAGGAGGGGATTTTATCACTTATGCAGATGGCAAAAACTTCAGGAGCAGTTAAAAAATTGAATGAAGCTAGAATTCCGTTTATTTCTGTACCTGTTGATCCAACTACCGGTGGAGTTACAGCTTCCTTTGCAATGCTTGGAGATGTGATTATAACTGAGCCAAATGCTTTTATTGCTTTTGCAGGACCTAGGGTTATTGAGCAAACTGTAAACCAGAAATTGCCGAAGGGATTTCAAAGGGCAGAATTTTTATTGGAACACGGAATGGTTGATATAATTTCAGAAAGAAAAGACTTGAAAACAACGATTTACAGAGTATTGGAAAAAAATTAGTGTAAATTTAAAAAAATTTTTTTCAAATGAAAGGATAAAAAAAGATGAGTATAAAAGATGAAATTAAGGAATTGGAAGAAGCAATATCGGAATTAAAGGCATTTTCAGCTGAAAAAAACATTGATTTTTCTGCTCAGATTACAGAACTTGAAAAAAAACTGGAAGATAAATATAAGGATTTTGAAGAAAATGAAATGGATGCCTGGAATAGAATCCAAATTTCAAGAAATCCGCAAAGACCGTATACTTTAGATTATATAAATGAGCTGACACAGGATTTTGTGGAACTTCACGGTGACAGGTTATCTAAGGATGACCATGCAATTGTCGGTGGACTTGCAATGATTGATGGATACAAAATAATGGTAATTGGGCATCAAAAGGGAAGAGATATCGATTCAAACCTTTACAGAAATTTTGGTATGGCAAGTCCTGAAGGATATAGAAAGGCATTGAGATTAATGAGAATGGCGGAACGTTTTAAATTGCCGGTTTTAACATTAATTGACACAGCTGGAGCTTATCCTGGAATAGAAGCCGAAGAAAAAGGGCAAGGTGAAGCTATTGCTAAAAATCTGGCAGAAATGTTTGGACTGCGTGTGCCGATTGTATCGGTTGTAATTGGTGAAGGTGGAAGTGGAGGAGCATTGGGAATTGGAGTTGCTGATTCTACTTTGATGCTTGAAAATAGTGTATATTCAGTTATTTCTCCTGAAGGATGCGCTTCAATCCTGTTTAATGATTCAACAAAAGCGTCAGAAGCTGCTAGAAGTTTAAAAATGGATGCAATCAGCTTAAAAAAGTTTAGGGATTATAGATGGAATTATAAAGGAGCCGCTGGGAGGTGCTCATAGAAACCTTGAAGAAATGGCTCAAAACTTGAAAGCTGCGGTTGTAGAGGAATTCAAGAGAATCGATAAATATTCGTTACGTGAATTATTGAGAAAAAGATATGAAAAAAATATAGAAGAATAGGAGATTTTTTTTGAAGAGTAATTTTTTTAGAGAATTAAAGTCAGTAGATTTATTATCATACTAAACCATATTAGAAAAAAAGAAGACATGTTTTATTTGTTTTATTGCAAGAGGTCAAAAACTTTGTTAAACATAGTCTATAATGTTAGAAAGGGGTCAAGGGCACTTTATTTTAAAAATAAAAAAATTATTTTATTCTTTATTTTTTTAAGAAAAAAACTTTTTTTCCAAAATGATACAAAAAAATACGAAAAATTTAAAGTTCAAAAACTCCAATGCCAGTTGCTAAAAATATTTGTTAAAAACGTGATTTGGGAAGTATTTTTGGCTGATTTTTTTCCAACAATAAACATTCCAAGGCAAAAAGATTGCCATCCGCTTTAAATATTCTAAATTTCCCCGTAATTTAGGCTTATCTTGAAAAAAATAGAATTTTTTTCCACACCGTTTATAAGTAAATTTATATTTATTGCCGAAATTACTGCTCCAACTAAGTAACTGAAATAAAGTTCAGAATAATTGAAAAAAATATTCCTAAAAGAGGGAAAAAAATATCATAGTAAAAATTGAGATAATGTATGCACTTTTTATATTTTCAGGCATTTTTTTCCAGCATTTCTGTATTTCCTTTCTTTCCTTTTTATATTGAAATTTAGAAATTATTTTATATTATTTATTTGCTTTATAAGCGACCAGTATCCTGAAATAGCCCCTAAAAATAAGAAAAAAATAATCAGGACAATTGGCTGATCCGTTTTAAATAAATATTTTTTTCAAAAGCAAATAAAAAAACCGAGCATAATCAAAATTGGCAGAGCAAGAATATAAAACCATATTCGTTGCAAGGGCAAAAATATTTCATAATCTTATTATTTCTTTTATTTTTTTACTGCCTTGTCATTGTTATGCCTTCCGAGTTTTTTTCTATTTCAAAAAGTCTTTGTTTTCTTTTTTTTCTTCTTCTTTTTATTCTTTCTTCTTCAGTTGAATCATTTTTTTGTTTTCTTCATTTTCAATTTTCATAAGTTACCTTCTTTTTATTTTATAAAATAGCCTATACTAAATCCGTTATATCTAAGTTGGGAAAAATATTAGTTTTATAATTTTTTTTCAGGATAAAAAAATATTCGGCTTTCTCCAAATTCAGGGTTTGAGGCGGTATCAAATATTTCAAAGCCTTTATTTTTGGACAGTTTTTATAATCCATTCTGGGTCATAGATAAATTTTTTTTCTGAATTTCATTGTATTTTCTAAATAGATTGTCGTTTTCATTTTCACGGATAAATAAATCTATTTCTATCAGATGTTTTCTTTTTGGATAGTTTCTCATGCCGCCAGATGCTTGTGTATTCCGGCTCTTCATCCAGAAAGATGTCATTTTCAAATATTTCTTCAAAAAAATATCTTCAGTTACAGCATCAAAAAAATTAAGAATCCATCTTTTTTTAAATTTTTTTATTACATTTTTTTCAATAAATTTCAAAAAAATTCCTTTTCATCCTTTAAATAATTTACCGTATCAAAATTGCAGACAATATAGTCGGCTTTGATATAAACTGCCATTTTTATTATTTTTCAAAAATCTACAGTATTTTCAAAAATTTATAATATTTTCTTTAACAAGTTTGTACTTATCTTTTCCAAATTTTTTTCTTTATCTAATTTTTTTGTCCATTTAACTTTTTTTTTCTAATTTTTTTCTGCAACTTCCAGCATTTTTTTCAGACAAGTCCACTCCAACAACAGAAAAATCCATCTTCAAGAAACCGTAAAATAAATTCTCCAGTTCCACATCCTAAATCTAAAATAGTTCCTTTTGTTTTTTTATAAATCTCTTTAAAAAAATTATACCATCCATCGTAATCTACATATTTCATAAAAAAATATCATAAATTTCCGCAAATTGCTTGTGCATAGATCAGCTCCATTCTACTTTATATAGTTTTTTTTCCTATATATTATAAATTTCTCTTATATTATACTGTAAATATTGTAATTTTTACAAGTTTATAATTTTGATGGAGATAATGATTAGAGAAAAATTTCTGAGAAAAAAATATAAAAAAATTTTTGAAAAAAACTTGCTTTTTGATATAATAAATAATGGATAGAAATTATATTAATCTTAAAAAAATAGGAGAGTGTGATAATGACTAAAAATTTATCTAGAATAAAAAGATCTAAAGTCTTTTGCAAAAAAAGAGTAAAAAGATTTTAAATATACAGACAAAGTATTAGTTATGTTCCTGTTAACAGGTACAATAGGAATAGAAAAATAATCTATTTTCCGCACAAACAACCGATACCGCAATTGAAAAATCAAATAAAGCAGATAAACACTTCGGTTCATAATTTTTGAACAAAAACTTAAAAAAACTAAAGATAAAAACAATAAATCAATAAAACAATCAAATCTTGAATTAATTCAATTAATGGAACAGGGAGATCATGTTATAAAAAAAGCACTTGGAGTAACTGGCAATATGCAACAGGTGAATATTACAATAGCTGGAATGGAACTTATAAAGGTAAGGGAGATAAAACAAAAGCACCTGTAAATTATAAAAGAGATCCAAATAGCCGTTTTGCAAACTACATGGGTGGACAATATAATAAAACTGTTTTAAATAGAGTGATAGAGCCAATCTCGGCAATTCCAATAGATGCGGCAGTTAGACCAAAGAATATTCAAAAAAATGCACCAACATTCACAATTTCAAGGCCAACAGGAGCATTACCAACATTTGCTACAAGAACAGTATCAGCACCATCTGCACCAGCAGATATTGAAGTTGATCCACCAACAATTGTAGACGCAACAATGCCGGCTTTTAAAGGAGGAGGATTTTGGCAACATGCTTATGTAACTTTATTCCCTGTTGACCAAAGTATTTCTAATGCTACTTACTATGAAGGAAGAACATTTGTGTCAAATTTTGATACATATAATACTGAAGGGCGTGTAAAAATTAATGTTTCAAATAATACAATGACACTTCCGCAAGGTAGTGGAAAATTAAAAGTAAATACAAACGTTGCTTCTGGCTTCAACTTAAGTGGAATAACAGGAGAAAGAATTCTTAATCCTACTTCTGGAGATATCAGTTATACTATTGTTGAACGTGGGCCTAAAGGATTAGCATTCATTAATGATCTTAGGGATAGAAACTCTACTTATGATGGGGAATATGAAATGACTGCCACAGAAGATAATGGACCAGATACGAAAATATTTTTAAGCTATAATTCTGTTGCAGGAGCTAATGCAGGTTATTATAATGCTTTAGGAGATCACACTAGTAAGACAGCATTAATGAAACCAGGTTTTAAACTTTATCTGAATGGAGTTCCGGTAACATCTTCATCAAATAAAGTTCTAGTTGGACTTGAGCACCAGGCAACCAAAAGTAGTTCGATGAATCCAAATGCTGCTTCAATTTTAGATAATCAGGGTGAAATAATTTTAAACAGTGGTAAAAATATTGTTGGTATTATGATAGATCAGGAAATTGGTAACATGAATAACAACAATCGTACACCGGATGTAACAAAAAATAATGGGAAAATTATAATAAATAGTGAAAAAAAGTATAGGAATAGACTATGGGGAATATTGGGATACCAGATTAGTTAATGAGTTACAATTAGGAATATTGAAGTAAATGGTAAAGGTAATGTTGGTTTTAGAATGTTTGATGTTGCACCTAAACTTGTTGGAAGTACTATTTCGGCTACTTCACAGCGTTATAATGATTATTATGACTATGTTAAGGTAGACAGTGGTGGATCAAATAAAACAATTTTAGTAGGTGGACATAAAAATATTGGAATTGCAATTGTTAAAAGTTTATCAGATAGTAAAAATGCTAATCCAATAGCCAATCTGGCAAACTTGAATGTTACTGTTGATGGTGGAACTGATTCAGCTGGTGATCCAATTTCTGAAAAATGTTGGTTTTTTAAGACATAAGGATTATTCGGATAATAATAAAAAAGCTATGATTTTTAATTCTTCGACTATGGGAGAATTTAAGTTTGGAAAGCAATGCTTTTAAAAGTACATTAATCCGTAGTGATAAATATGATATTGAGTTTCAGAAGGATATTACAATTAATGCAGGGCATGAAAATGGGGAAAATACAATTGGATTTGCAAATGATGATAGCCCAAGAAGTACAGTACCTAATACTCCTTTACAAACTAAGATTATTAATAAAGCTAAACTTACAGCTTCTAATCAGAAAAAATTTCGAGGATTGGTTGCTAATGGGAAAAATGCCGCTGTTGAAAATGTACGGACTGGAACAACTGGCGGGATAATAAGTATTACTGGAGATAAAGATGAAAGTATTGGAATGGCAGCTATTAAAGGTGCTAATTTAAAAACAGATGGAACTATCGAAATCACTGGTAAGGGAATAAAAAAGGTGGGAGTGTATAATGATGGAGATACAGCAGAAATAGGCGATGGAAGTAAAATCACGGTATATGGTTCAGAATCAGCGGCCATTTATAACAAAAAAACTACAAAAATTACAGGAAATACAATAATCAATGCAAAAAATGGTACGATTGGAATTTTTAGTACAGGCTCAGGAAAAAATGTAAATTTTACTTCTACAAATCCAAGTCATAAGGTAACTATAAATGTTGATGATTCTGGTATTGATGAAGGTGTAACTCGTGGATTAGCTGTATATGCAACTGATAATTCGATTGTGAAAATTGAAAAAGCAGAAATAGATGTTAAAGATGGAAGTGCAGGGTTAGTTGCAACAAAAGGTGGATTAATCAATATTGAAGGAGGAAAATTAAAATATAGAGGTGAAGGTTTTGCAATGTACACTGGAGAAAGTGGATCGACAGGTACAATTAATGCAAAGTATACAACAGTAACATTGGAAGGGAAGGCAGTAGGATTTGAAGTGACAGGAAATACTTCACATGTAGATTTAACAGGAGCAACAGTAAATATAAATTCAGACGATGTCATCCTAATGAACGTTTCCAATCCTTCAACATTGCAATTAAGCAATTTTGACACAACTTTAAATTCAATATCAGGATTAGCAAGTATTGGAGGAACTTCGACGAAATATAAATTGGCTGTCATTACTGGTTTGAATGGTGGAAATTCGTTTAAAAATTAATTCATTGCTAGATAAAAATGATGCGATAAGTAACACTACTTCACAAACTTATAAATTTGTAAGAAATATTTTGATACAAAAAAGTATTTTAGATGTAGACAATGACGTAAAATCTATTTTAACTTCAGCGAATGCTACAGCAATAAACGAACCAGCAGTTTATGGACTTGCAATAAGCTCAACAAAAGGAGCTATAACTAATGCAGAAACAGGAATTAATATAAATGGTAAGACTGTAACTGCTGATAGGATAGATGCAGGTAATGGAGTCATCGGATTGTATACGAACTTTGGGAACAATAAATATTGATAATGGTGGAAAAAGTTTTGGTAGAAACAGATAATAAAAATGTAGTAAATAATCGAGGTGTTGGTATTTTTTTGCAGTAAAACGGTTCAAAAAGTTAATAATAAAGGAAATATTGAAATTAGTGGAAAAAGAATCAATCGGAATTTTGGGATTAGCTTATAGACAGAATCAGGCAGGTAATGTTGTTGGAAATGAGTTTGAATCAGTAAATGAAGGTAAAATAACTATAAACAATTATAAAAATATTGTGTTAAATTCAGCAAATGCCAAAGGAATTTACATAAAAAATAATACGCCTGACGCACTGGAACTTTCTCATTCTGGAACATCATCAGAAACAGATAATATCGCAACAAATCAATCAGGCGGAGTAATAACAATGAAGTCAAGTGGCACATCTGGAAATGCTTCAGTAGCAATGTTTGCTGAAGGAGCTACTATTATAAATGACAATAGCGCAAAGATTGATTTACAGGGAGCAGGATCACAGATAGGAATGTACGGAATAACAAATGGAACAAACAATTCTGTGCTTGTTAATAAAGGAATAATTATAGTAGGCTCTTCAACAGAGGCAGTACCAAATGTTGCAATGTATTCAGATAATGCAAATATAATTCCAGAACAAGCTGGCGGAATAATAGATATTAAAGATAATTCCTACGGAATTTATGGAAAATCAGTAAAAATGACAGGTGGGACAATTAAAACAGCAGATAATGGTGTTGGAATATTTGCAACAGGACCAACAGTTAATTTACTTTCTGGAACAATCAATGTAGGAAATAAACAGTCTGTAGGTGTATTTGTGGCTGATGATACTACAAGCCCAGTTACAACAAATGTTACTGGTAATGTAAATATGACAATAGGAAATGATTCATTTGGGTATGTAATTACATCAACTACATCAGGAAGTCAATTAATAACAGGAAATTCTACAACTGCAACAGTAAATAAAGATTCTATTTATGTTTATTCAGCAAATCCACTTGGAAGAGTTATAAACAAAACAGCAGTAACATCAACTGACAGTAACAACTATGGCCTATACGGAAATGGAACAATGGAAAATTATGGAACAGTCGATTTTAGCAATGGGATAGGAAATGTTGCAATTTATTCAACAGGAGGAACTGCTATAAATTTTGGAACAGTTAAGATTGGAGCTTCAGATACAGCAAATAAAAAATTTGGAATAGGGATGGCAACAGGATATTATGATGAAGCAACTGATACGGTCTCAAATGAAGGAACTGTGATAAATAGGGGAACAATAGAAGTTAGTGAACCTGATTCAATGGGAATGTATGCAGTTGGAAAAAAATTCTAAGGCGATAAACTATGGAAATATCAATCTTTCCAGCAGTAAAACAGTTGGAATGTATCTTGACCGTGGAGCTGTAGGAGAAAATTGGGGAACAATCCAAACTACAGCAAGTGGATTAAGATCAGTTAAAGGAATTTATCTTGCAAACGGAAGTTATATAAAAATTATGGAACAATAAATATTGTCGCCTCAGATTTAAAAAAAGTGCAGGAATTTGGACAGATAAGTCAGAAAAATGTGGAAGAAAAATGCAGAAGGGGTAAATTCAGTAACAGGAGTAAATCAAAAAGGAACTTCAACACCAACAATGAAAGTTGCCACAGCAGATGACATGAAGGAAGTTGGAGGAGTTACGGTAAAAGTTCCACCAAGAACACCATCAGCAACTGTAACTGATGTAAAAAGGAAATATAATACCAATAGTAAGTATAAATACTGCAACTTTATCAACAGCAGTTCAGCCTGCAATAACAGTAACATCTCCATCAGGGATAACAACATTAGATTTAGATGCATTAGGATTTAGAAATTTTGGCTCAACTTCAGAAGCAACAAGTTTTGGGATGTATATTGACACTTCAGGAATACGCCATACAAATCCTATTCAAGGACTAAATAATCTTGCAGGACTTGAAGATATTAATTTATACTTTGGAAGTGAAGCATCAAGATATACAACAGCAAAAGCGATAGAAGTAGGAAGTAACATAATTGCACCATATAACGATGCTTTAGATCCAATAGTAACAGCTGGAACAACACTGAATGTAACATCGGCAAATCTTACATGGATGGCGCAGCCTACTAAAAATGCAGTAACAGGATTGCTTGATAAAGTATATTTGGTAAAAGTTCCATATATGACATTTGCTAAGAAAGAGGATGTTCAAACTCATAATTTTTTGGCAGGACTTGAAGAGAGATATGGCGTAGAAAGTTTGGGAACAAGAGAAAAACTGCTATTTGACAAGCTAAATGGAATAACAAATGGAGAAGGCAATATTTTTGCACAAGCTGTAGACGAAATGAAAGGTCACCAATATGCAAATATTCAACAAAGAACCAATGCCACAGGAAATGCTTTGGATAAAGAGTTTAATCATTTGAGAAATGCTTGGAGAAATCCAACTAAGCAAAATAATAAAATCAAAGCGTTTGGTTTAAGAGATGAATATAATACCAATACAGCTGGAATTATTGACTACACAAGTAATGCTTATGGAGTAGCTTACGTTCACGAAGATGAAAAAATCAAGATGGGTAACTCAAGCGGATGGTACGCAGGAGCGGTAACAAACAGATTCAAGTTCAAGGATATTGGAAAATCTAAAGAAAACCAGACAATACTTAAAGCAGGAGTGTTCAAGACAATGTCGCCTAAGAAGGACTACAACGGAGCATTGCAATGGACAGTTTCAGGAGATATTTTTGCTGGAATTAACAATATGAAACGTAAATTCTGGGTAGTAAATGATGTATTTGAAGCAAAATCAGATTACCATTCTTATGGTGCTGCTTTAAAAAATGAATTAGGTTATGATATAAGAATAAGTGAAAAAACACATTTAAGACCTTATGGAACATTAAAAATGGAATATGGAAGATTTAATAGTATAAAAGAAGACTCAGGACAAATAAGACTGGAAGTAAAAGGAAACGACTATTTCTCAGTTAAACCTGAAGCAGGAATAGAATTTAAATATATTCAGCCATTAGCAGTAAAAAACTAATTTATCAGTAGGATTGACAGCGACTTATGAAAATGAAATTGGAAAAACTGCAAAAGGGAAATCAGGCAAGAGTAAGATATACAACAGCAGACTGGTACAATCTTGAAAAAAAGAAAAAGAAGATAAAAGAGGAAATGGTAAATTTGACTTGAACATTGGAGTAGATAATACAAGATTTGGAGTTACAGTAAATGCAGGATATGACACTAAGGGAAATAACGTTAGAGGTGGAATTGGGGTTAGATTGATTTATTAATTTTTGTCACTAAAATTTAATGTAATTGTTTAGCAAGGAGTTTTGACTCCTTGTTTTATTTTGAATATCAAGGTAATTAAAATTAATAAGTGCCACTATGGCACTCAAAAAAAGAGATGTTTTAATAGGTATAAAAATAAGTAGATATTATTTTTAGTTATCTTCTTCAAATTTATGAGTTTTAAAAAAATTCTTTCCATTTCTTTTTTTAAATGTTGGAGATCCGACTAAATCATATTGTTTTTGTGTAGGCTTCTTACATACTGCCGCATAGTAAAAATTCATGGATTTTATCTTTTTGCCATTAATATCACGAAGCCCTGCTCCACCTAGCATTTCGTTAAATTGTTTAATCATATTTTGGACTTCAGTTAAAGTATGTGGCATTTTTTTGCCATCTTTTATATAGCTTTCTTCCATGATCATAGATCCAATTGGAATACATGCATCCACATCTTGTCCATCTTTATTATAAAAATCTTACCCATTTCTCTTCAGACATAAAAAGCACGCCTCTTTCATCTCTGTAAGGTTCTGCTATTCCAAAGGCTGAAAATGCCAATAATCCCAATAAAATAAGTTTTTTTCATTTTAAATCTCTCCTTTTTATTATTTTTCAAAAATTTATAAATCGCATTAATACAATATTTTTTTCGATTTTAATTTTTACTGTGTTTTCTAAGATAATTATACTATATCTTTCCTAAAAATTCCAAATATTCAGCTTTTAAAAAAATTTATTTTTTTCAAAAAAACTATTGCTAAAAAGTCAAAAAAATATACAATATAAAACATTATAAATACTTTATTTAAATAAAAAAATGAATATAGAAGGAGAAGATATGAGATTATCGAAAGCATTTTTAAAAACATATAAGGAAGCACCAAAAGAGGCAGAAGTTATAAGTCATAAATTGATGTTGAGAGCTTCTATGATTAGACAATTGACAAGAGGAGTTTACAGCTATTTGCCATTGGGATATAAGGTTTTGAAAAAAATTGAGAATATTGTTAGAGAGGAAATGGATAGAGCTGGGTCACAGGAAATTTTAATGCCAGTGTTGCAACCAGCTTCATTGTGGGAAGAGTCTGGAAGATGGTTTGCTTACGGTTCAGAACTTATGAGAATGAAGGATAGAAATGAGAGAGAATTTGCGTTGGGACCTACGCATGAAGAAGTTGTTACGGATATTGTTAGAAATACAATTACTTCGTATAAAGAATTGCCGTTTAACTTGTATCAAATTCAGACAAAATTTAGAGATGAAATGCGTCCAAGATTTGGTCTTATGAGAGGAAGAGAGTTCTTAATGAAAGATGCCTACAGTTTCCATTTAACAAAAGAATCGTTGGATGAAGAATTTTTGAATATGAAAAATGCATATTCTAGAATTTTGGAAAGAATGGAATTAAAATTTAGAGCGGTTGATGCGGATTCTGGTTCGATTGGAGGAGACGCTTCAAATGAATTTATGGTACTTGCTGAAAATGGAGAAGACGATATTTTATACAGTGACTCATCAGATTATGCTGCAAATGTTGAAAAAGCTATGAGTATCATTGAATTGAAGGAAAGTTCAGAGGAAAAATTGCCAAAAGAATTGGTTGAAACACCTAATACTAAGACAATTAAGGAATTGTCAGAATTTTTGAATATTCCTGAGGAAAAAACTGTTAAAGCGGTTATGTTGAAGGAAGTGTTGGAAGATAAAGTAAATTATGTGTTGGCACTTATTCGTGGAGATTTGGATGTAAATGAAATTAAATTGAAAAATGCAGTGAATGCTTCTATGGAATTGGAAATGATGACTGAAGAAGAATGCGAAAAATTTGGGATTGTTCCTGGATTTGCTGGATCTTATGAGAAAAAGGAAGGACTTACAGTTGTTATTGATGAAACTGTAAAATATGTGAGAAATTTTGCATTGGGAGCAAATAAAAAGGATTACCATGTTATTAATGTTAATTTGGAAGATTTACATTATGATGTAGTTGCTGATATTAGAATAGCTAGAGCGGGAGATATTTCGCCAGACGGGAAAGGTGTATTAAAAATTGCTCGTGGAATGGAAGTTGGACATATTTTTAAATTGGGAGATAAATATTCAAAAGCGTTAGATGCAAAAGTTTTAGATGAAAATGGTAAACAGCAAGTAATCCAAATGGGATGTTACGGAATTGGTGTTTCAAGATTGATGTCGGCTGTAATTGAGCAAAAACACGATGATTTTGGAATTATTTGGCCAAAATCGATTGCACCATATATTGCAGATGTGATTATTGCTAATGTAAAAGATGAAACTCAAGTAAATGTTGCTGAAAGAATTTATGAGGTGTTAGAAAATGAAAATATTGATGTTGTTTTAGATGACAGAAATGAGAGAGCAGGATTTAAGTTTAAAGATGCTGACTTAATTGGGTTTCCACTTAAAATTGTAGCTGGAAAAGGTGCAGCTAATGGAATTGTGGAAGTTAAAGATAGAGCAACTGGAGAAAGCGTTGAAGTTAAGGTTGAGGAAGTTGTTAATTTTGTGAAAGAGTTTTTGGCGAAATAATTCAAGTATACTCATTTAAGTGGAATTTGATTTAAAAATTTAAAAAAAGATGACTTTAGATTAATCTTTCTGAAGTCATCAATTTTTTTCATTAAGTAAAAATTATTTTGCTAAAATAAGCTATTGCTTCAATTTCTACTAGTACTCCCTTTGGTAGCTTATCTACAGCAAAAGCAGATCTTGCTGGATATGGTTCAGTAAAATATTCTGCATAAATATTATTTACTGTCACAAAATCATCAATATTGTCTAATAATACAGTTGTTTTTTTATAACATTTCTGTTGACAATCCATTGTTTTCTAAAAATTGCTTTTAGGTTTTCAAGCACTTGTCTTGCCTGATCTTCAACTGTAACAGCTTCAACTTTCTGATTTTCAGGATTAATTGCAATTTGTCCTGAAATATACAAAAAAATCTCCAGCTTTTCTAAATGCTGAATAAGGACCAACTGCTTCAGGTATTTTTTTCATTTTTTTCCTCCTAAATTTTTTTATATTTTTTTAAATTTTTTTACAATTTCATTTTATCATATTTTTTTCAATATTAAAAAGAGATTTATCAATTTTTTTGACATTAAATTATTTTTATTCTGGTGAATATCCAAAATTTAATAAATATCTCCAGCTTTCTCCCGGTACTTTCGCAAATCCAAAGTAAATCGGTATTGTCAAGGCTTTTACTCCAATTCCGAATTTATAACTTTCCTTCACGTCATTGCCAAAACTGTAACTTTTTCCAGAAATATTTGCTCTTGAATAAGTTGTATCCAAATATACAAGATTTTGATAAATTATATTGAGCTTTTAACTTTCCTGTAAAAATACTTCCGCCACGAATTTTGTCAGCCGGCATTCCTGCAAATTCCAATGAATTATCAGCAGTTCTTATTCCTCCCATTTTGGGCTTGTATGTTTCAGGAATGTCTTTTCCGTAAGATGTCAAATAGGCTATTCCAGGAGTAATTGTTACTTTTTCGCCAATTGGAATATTAATTTCTCCGCCTGCATACAGTGAGTTAAAGTTAGCATGCTTTGAATTTGCCAATGTGTAATTTGAAAATAGGTAAATTCCTTTTTGTTGCAAAAGTTAAGGCTGTCTCTTGTATCGTAATTTAGCTTTGCTTCAAAATACGGAAATGGTTTTCTCACATTTTCAGCATTATTTTCATGTTTTTCCACATCTGATATCTGATAACCTCCACCAATTGAGAATAGCAGATTTTTATACACTTCTACACCTATTCCCGTTCCAATTTTAAATTTTCTGTTTTCAAAACTGAAATATCCATTTCTATATTTTTTTGATTTTTCAATAATATCACGTTTATATTCAAATTCTCCATAAATTATTGCTTTTTGAATTTTTTTCCAAGCTCTGCGGTTGTTCTTCCTTTTGCTCCATATTCATTTGCAACTGTCCCAGCTTACTGAATATCTGACATTTGTATTATTTATAAGCTTTGCTCCCTTGAAACCTACATTTACAGTAGCCAAATCCTCATTATTTATATTTCCTGAAAGCGTTAAATAATCGCTTGGCTTTTTCCTGAACATTTATTATAAGGTCGTTATCCTTCACTTCATAATAAACAGTTGTAAAATCACCATTCTGATAAATATTATTAACAATCTTCTCCATATCCAGCCTTGTTAAAGTTCCAAGCTTTTTAGGAAAAAATTTATCAAAATATGCTCTTGTATATTTTTTATTTCCATCAATTACAATTCCGGTAATATTATATTCATCCTTCCAAGTCTGCCTAAATTCTTTTCGTTTTTCCTCTAATTTTTCATAAAGCTCAGGGTTTGATAATTTTCTGATTTCGTTTATATTTGCCCTTGCCACAGCCTCCCCAGCCGCAATAATATCTTTAACTTTTAAAAAATCATAAGCTTCAAACTTTTCCAAGTCAGGTTTCATATACAAGTCAAGCATCCGGATTTGCCGTTCAACTTCCTGTCTTCCTGCAATCGTTGTTGCATCTGAAATTACATCAATCAGATTCATTTTCGATTCATCCCTTTTTGTAAATCCATCTCCCACATTTACTCCAATTGTATAGTCAGCTCCAAGCACCTTTACATCTTGAACTGGCAAGTTTCGCACTACTCCGCCATCAATGTAAAGTCTTTTTCCATCTCGTATCGGAGCAAAAACTGATGGAATTGACAGGCTTTCCCTTATTGCTGTTGCAATCGACCCTTTATCAATCATTACGCCTTCTCCAGATTCCAAATCAGTCGCAACTGCCGCAAATTTTCTTGGGAATTTTTTAAAATCTTCAACTCCAAGTGCACCGTAAAAAAGTTCATTTAATCTCTGGCTAGCTGTTTTTCCGCCAACAGCCCCACTTGGTAATTTTGGCATAAAGTTTTTTATCGGAATTACCGTACTATTTTTATCTTCAATCGAGTTTCTTACCGCTCCTTTATCCTTTCTTTCGATTTTATCGTTAAAAAGGCTCATCCAGTCCATGCTGACCGCTATTTCCTCAATTTCGTCCGGAGTATATCCAACACTGTACATTCCTCCAATAATACTTCCCATGCTAGTCCCTGTTACATATTCTATCGGCACCTTTTCTTCATCCAGAACTTTTAATATACCAATGTGGGCAAGCCCTTTTGCAGTTCCTCCGCTAAGTACCAGCCCAATTCTTTTGTCTTCCTGATTAATTACATTTTTTCTATTGGCATCGTTTTCTTTGTTTTCAAGATTTTTTTTAATGCCATTATTTTCATTATTTTTTTAAATCCATATTTTTTTAATTCAGATTCTTTTTCGTTATTTCCATTATCACTTTTCAAATTCCTATTATTTTCATTTTCCAGAGCAACGTAGTTTTTCAGATTTCCAGTTTTTTTCATTTTGAGTTTTTTTCATTTTCAGCCAATCCAAAAAGCATTTACCAACAGAAAAAAATAATAAAAAAACAGATTGCCTTCTTCTTTCCAGTCACTGCCTAATCTCCTCCATTCTTTATTCATTTATAAGATTTCAAATAATTCTTCTAATTTTTTTACTTCATATTTTGGAACTGATCCAGTATCATTCACAATATTTTTTTAAAAATTTACCCAGCAAGTGTCAATTCCGGCATTTTGCGCACCTTTTATATCAGCCTCCAAAGAATCGCCAATCATTATTGCAGATTTTTTTATCCGATATTCCAAAAATATTCCATTGCACATTCAAATATTCTTTTTATCAGGCTTATTCACTCCAACTTCTTCAGAAATAACAATTTTATCAATGTATTTTTGCAATTGCTGAATTTTTTTATCCGTGAATGCTGAACTTCCTTTATACCATTTGTAATAACTCCAACTTTATATTTAGAATGTAAATATTCACACAGTTTTTCAGTCGCCTCAAATGGAAAAAAACTCCTTCTCCCAGTTTTTTTAAATACAGTTTACTTACCTCAATCGAATCATACTCCAAGCCAAATTCCTCAATTATTTTTTTCAAATCTCAAAACTTTCAGTTTATCCTTATCCATTTTCCCCTTTTTCCAAATCCTTCCACAACTGTAAGTTTATCTCTTTATACCGTTTCTTTATTTTCTCATAATTTTCTTCAATTTTTTTCTTTTTTTCAATCTGATTTACCTGAAAAAAATCCCATTTTTTTCAAATGTTTTTCTAAATGCTGAATCTTCCGTCTTTGAATAATCAAAAAGCGTATCATCAAATCTATCAATACGAGTTCATATTTCATTTTTACCTTTTCCTCTCTTCTTTATTTTATTTTTTTAATTTAATTTATTTAAAGATAAAAAAACGACATTATAATTAATTATATCACAATTTGAGAAAAAAACTTAATTTAAATATTTTAGAAAAAAATATGAAAAATAATATAAATAAAAAAATATCTAGTCAGTAACTTATATTTTCTATTTTTTTAAAATAAGGTTTAATTTTTCCTATATAATATAAACAAATTTTTTTATAAATATATGTTGAAAAATTTGAAAAAATATACTAAAATTATAGTGAAGATTTAACATTCAGAAAGGAGATGCGGGTGAAAGCGATTTTTAAGAAAAGTATCATTATTGGCAATTACAGTTTTAACGGCAGCTTCGTTGAACGCCTCTAGCATTATAATGGGGAATCGTAACAATGCGGCAAAAGTTAATAATCAGAAAGTAACAAAAAATAGGGAGTTAAGAGGTGTATGGGTAGCGAGTGTAAGCAACATCGACTGGCCATCTAAAAAAGGACTTAGTGTAGATCAGCAAAAAAGAGAATTTTTAACAATTCTTGACAATGTAAAAAAATGGAATATGAATGCAGTATTTGTGCAGGTAAAACCGACATCAGATGCCTTTTATCCATCAAAATACGCACCTTGGTCTGAATATTTGACAGGAACGCAAGGTGTAAATCCTGGATATGATCCATTAAAATTCATGGTGGAAGAAGCGCATAAGAGAGGAATCGAATTTCATGCCTGGTTTAATCCATACAGACTTTCGACATCTGGATCAAGAGATAAATTATCAAAGGATAATATTGGACGTAAAAAGCCTGAATGGACTGTTTCTTATGGAGGACAGCTTTATTTAAATCCAGGGATTCCTGAAGTTGATGACTATGTTGTAGACAGTATTGTTGAAGTTGTGAAAAATTATGATGTTGACGGTATTCACATGGATGACTATTTTTATCCATACAAAGTTAAAGGGCAAGAATATCCTGATTCAGCACAATATCAGAAATATGGTAAAAATTTTGCAACAGTTGGAGACTGGAGAAGAGATAATATAAATAGACTAATTGAAAAATTGTACAAAGCTATAAAAAATGAAAAAGAAAATGTGGAATTTGGAATAAGTCCATTTGGAGTATGGAGAAATGCTTCTACTGATCCATCGAGAGGTTCTGCTACAACTGCAGGTGTGCAAAATTATGATGACTTGTATGCAGATATTTTACTTTGGATGAATAAAGGATGGATAGATTACGTTGCACCTCAAATTTACTGGAATCAAGGATTCAAAGCTGCTGAATATAATACACTTGTAAAATGGTGGAGCAAATATGCTGGACAAACAAACACAGATTTATATATTGGGCAAGCGACTTATAAAGTAAACGACTGGAAAAATGCAAAAGAGTTAATAAATCAAGTTAATTTCAATAGAAATTATCCAGAAGTAAAAAGGAAGCATATTCTTTAGCTACAAGTCATTACTGACAAACCCTAAAAAAATGCTACAAATAGCCTAGCTCAAGGGCCTTATGCCAATATTGAAAATCAATAATTTTTTTAGAAAAAAAGTAACTTTTTGAAAAAAAGAAAAATAAATTTAAAAATTGAAATTTAAGAAATCAAGAAAAAAATCAGTATCAGAAGAGTTTTTAAAAACTTAAACGGTACTGATTTTTTTGTTTTATATTTCTTATAATATTTTTTTATAAATTTGCACTTTCATAGGTTTTATAGTATAATAACTTATTGTGAAAAAAATTAGATTGAGGTGATAATGTTTTATGGTGAAGATTAACATGGATATGATCCAGACAATCGGGTTGGCAGTTATTCTGCTTTTAATTGGAATGAAGCTTAGAAAAAAATTCAATTTTTTTGAAAAAAATATTGTATTCAGCTCCTGTTATTGGTGGATTTTTTTATTTTCAATAATCGTTTTTTTATTTTTTTAGACAGACAAATGTAGCTCAAATTAAATTTGATGATACGCTTCAAAAAGTTTTTTTATGGTAATGTTTTTTTACAAGTGTAGGATTTAACGCAAGTCTTAAAGTATTGAAAAAAGGTGGAAAAAAGGTTGTTATGTTTTTATTTGTTGCGGCGGGATTATGTGTTATGCAAAATGTTGTTGCAGTAGTGCTTTCAAAATTTGTGGGAATTCCTCCACTGCTTGCGTTAATGACTGGATCGACTCCAATGACTGGTGGACACGGTACTTCAGCAGCTGTTGCACCTACAATTGAAGCTCTTGGTCCAATATACAAAGGAGCAAATGCGATTGCAATTGCATCGGCAACTTTTGGGCTGATTATAGGATCTGCGATGGGAGGGCCTATTGCTAGCAGACTTATTAATAAACATAAGTTATTGCCTGAACATTTTACAAAAGATGGAGTAAAGCACGGTGATGAAGATATAGATGAGGAAGTTTTAAAAAGACAGAAGCCTTATCTTGACGGAGAGCGTTTTTCAATGGCGTTTTTTTATATTTTGATTGCAATGGGGATCGGTTCATATTTATCAATGTTTATTGATTATCTTATGAGTTTTACAAACTTTGAAGCACATTTTCCTATTTATATTGGACCAATGATTATTGCGGCTATTATTAGAAATATTTCTGACAATGTAAAGGCTTTGAATGCTCCAATTAAGGAAATAAGCATTCTTGAAGATGTGGCGCTTAGCTTGTTTTTAGCGATGGCACTGATGACTTTAAGATTGTGGGAACTTATTGACTTGGCGCTTCCAGTATTTATATTGTTAATTGCGCAAGTTGTATTAATGTATGTTTACTTGAACTTGGTAACATTTAAGGCGATGGGATCAGATTATGATGCGGCTGTAATGGTTTCTGGACATTGCGGATTCGGGTTAGGTGCAACTCCAAATGGAATTTCAAATATGAAAGCTGTTACAGAAAAATATGTTTACTCAAAAATGGCATTTTTTGTAATTCCAATAGTCGGTTCATTATTTATCGATTTCGTTAATATTAGTATTATTACTGTATTTACACAGTTTTTAAATAATAAAATGTATGGTTCATAAGATAATAAATTGCTAAATTGTAAATTTTATTTGTTTTATAAAAAAATAATATAATTTATGAGAGTTAATTTATTTTTTTGACTTGTGAACTTTTTAATTCTTTTCAAATTTTATTTTTTTATTTGTTATAACTGTTAATATTCTTTTTTTAGAAAAAAATAAAAAGTGATTTAAATAATTTATCATTTTCTCCCAAAAAAATATAAAAAGATATGCGGTAAATAGCAGGTTAAATTAAATAATAATAAAATTTGCAAAAAAATTTAATTGGAGTATAATAAACATATGTAACAAAGTTTTTTTAAATCTTTACTCAAAGTTGAGGGAAAGGAGGGAAATCAATGAAAAATAAAATTTTTAAGTTTTTAGGCTTCCTATTTCTTATGATGGTTGTCGTGAATCTGATTTTGTCAGTTATTTCGACATTCTTACCAGTAAAATTTGAGTCACCAAGTTCAGTTGTAGAAGCTCCGCATTATTTTAATTTTGTTCTGGGCGGACTTAAGTTCTCACTTAGTCAAACTGTAATTAATACGTGGGTGCTTATGATTATAATTATGTTTATTGTAGGGGCTGGAACAAAAAAAGCAAGTGTTGAAAATCCAAGTAAAATGCAAATTGTGATGGAAGAGTACTATCACTTTATTGAAAACACTTTTTTAACTACATTTGGAAAGCATAAAAAAACTTATGTTCCGTTTTTCTCGGCATTATTTGCGTTTATAATGTTTTTCAAACTTAAGTACATTTTTTTATTTCCATATATTATGATGGTAATTAATGAAGATGGAGTTAAAATGGTAAAACCGTTTTTTAGAACGCCGACAGCAGATCCAAATACTACAATTGGATTATCGCTTGTAGTAATTGTACTTTTTCTGGCGGTATCTATAAAGCAAAAGGGATTAAGGGGATATATAAAATCACTATTTGAACCAATGTGGTTTATGTTTCCGCTAAATATTGTGGATATTTTTTCAAAAGTTTTAAATACTTCAATGCGGTTATTTGGAAATATGCTTGCGGGACTTGTAATTGTAGGGCTTTTATATAGCCTTGTTGGTAGAGGTCTGCTTCAATCATTGACACATGATATGTTGAAGGGAAGTTTCTCCTTTTCAGTTGGATGGCCGATGATTATACAGCTTTATTTGGATCTATTCATTGGTATTGTTCAAGCATTTGTGTTTACGATACTTTCATCAGTTTACATAAGTGAAGCATTGGGTGAAGAGGAATAAAATAAAAACTGCAGTCCTGAAATTCTTTTATATGTTCAAAGTTAGTATTTTGTATAAATAAGAGTATTGTAGGACAAGATTAACTTTATTAAACAAAAAAATAAAAAAATAAAAAAATTAGGAGGATTAAAAAATGGCAGGAGTAGAATTAATTAAAGGCAGCAGCTTTATTAGGAGCAGGGAATTGCAGCAATAGGAGGTGTTGGAGCAGGATTAGGACAAGGGATTGCAACTGGTTATGCAGTAGAAGCAGTTTCAAGACAGCCTGAAGCTAAGCAAGACATTATGCAAACATTAATTACAGGGCTTGCGATTACAGAATCATCAGCAATTTATGCATTAGTAATAGCATTCCTATTAATTTTTCTTAAAAGGATAAGACTTAAAAATAAAAAAATAATATTTGGTATTTTTTTAGAATTTGAATCAAAGTTAGATTTAAAAGGAATAAAAAAGAATTCTAAAAAAAGTGAAGAGTTATAAAAAAAGAAAAATAGGATTAATATGTAAAAATCAGGTTAATTTCTCAAAGTTAAGGAGTAAATATGGGAGGAAAAATTAATAAACATCGACTTTTACGATGGCTATTGAAATAATAAACTTTATAGTATTAGTCTATTTTTCACGAACTTTTTCAAAAAAATTGGTAAAGTCCTAGAAGATAGAAAAAAACTGGCTTTATCTGAAATGGAAATTGTTGAAAATGAAAAAGAAAAAAACTGGAAGATCAAAAAAATCAATTGAAAAAAATTGAAAAAAAGGAATCTAAAAAGACGTGCTAATGATATTTTGATAAAAAGCTGAAAGACAGGCTGATGACAGAAAAGATCAAATTATATCGCTAGCTATGAGTAATCGTGAAAGAATGATGATGAAGGCGGAAGCTGATATTGAAAAAAATGCGTCAAAATGCTAAATTTGAACTTCAAAAGGAAGTTGGAGAAATGGCGGTTGAACTTGCTGAAAAAAATTATCAAGGAAAAACATTGACGAAAAAGCAGGATAAAACTATAAACAAGTTTATTAATGAGATAGGAGATTAAAATGGCTAATGATGAGATTGCAAAAAAGATATGCATCAGCAATTTACAATATAGCAAAATCTTCTGACAGTATAAATGAAGTTAGGGAAGTATTGAATATTCTTAAGGAAAAATTACGCGGAGGAAGAGGAGTTCAGGAAAAATTTTGGAAGATCCTCTTAAAAAAAGTTTCCAGAAAAAGGAGAAATTTTTTTGGAAAAAAATCCTTTAGTCACGTATCTAGCGAAGCACTTGGAATAGTAAAAATACATTGTAAGAAAACAGCGGTTATCGTTGATTGGCGATATAAAGGAATATTTTTTGAAACTTTATTATGAGGAAAAATAATAAACTTCCAATAACTGCTATATTTGCAAAGGAGCTATCGGAAAAACAAAGGGATCTGTTAGTACAGAAACTTGAAAAAAATATGGTAAAAAAAGTCGTTCTTGACCTTAAAGTTGACAAGGGAATTATCGGTGGAGGAATTTTAAGAATCGGTAATGAGGTTATTGACGGTTCAATAAAAAAATCAAATTGATGAAATAAAGAAAAAAATTTTTTTAGAAATGGAGGTGCTTTTTCTTTGAGAATCAAGCCAGAGGAAATAAGTAAAATAATCCGAAGCGAAATCGAAAATTACAAAAGTTCACTGGATATTTCCAATACTGGAACGGTTTTGGAAGTGGGAGATGGAATTGCCAGAATTTACGGATTAAGTGACGCTATGGCAGGAGAGCTTTTAGAGTTTGAAAATGGAACTATCGGAATGGCACTAAACTTGGAAGAAAGTAACATCGGAGCAGTAATTTTTGGGAAAACACAAGGAATAAAAGAAGGAAGCATAGTAAAAGGATTGGGAAAAGTAGCTGAAGTTCCAGCTGGAAATGAGCTGCTTGGAAGAGTTGTTGACGCGCTTGGAAATCCTATTGATGGAAAAGGTTCAATAACTGCTGACAAATATATGCCAATCGAAAGACAAGCATCAGGAATTATCGCAAGAAAACCTGTTACACAACCTATGCAAACTGGAATTAAGGCAATAGATGGAATGTTCCCAATAGGAAAAGGACAAAGGGAATTAATAATCGGAGATAGACAAACTGGTAAAACAGCAATTGCAATTGATGCAATTATAAATCAAAAAAATAACGATGTTTTGTGTATTTATGTGGCAATTGGGCAAAAGAGATCGACTGTTGCGCAAATTTATAAAAAATTGGAGGAAGCAGGTGCATTGGAATATACAACTATTGTTGCGGCAACTGCTTCAGAATCAGCGCCACTTCAATATTTAGCACCATATTCAGGGGTTGCTATGGGTGAATATTTTATGGATCAGGGAAAAGATGTATTGATAGTTTATGATGATTTATCAAAGCATGCCGTTTCATATCGTGAAATGTCATTATTATTGAAACGTCCACCAGGAAGGGAAGCATATCCAGGAGACGTATTCTATCTTCACTCAAGACTTCTTGAAAGAGCGGCAAAATTAAGTGATAAATTAGGTGGAGGTTCGATTACAGCGCTTCCAATTGTAGAAACACAGGCTGGAGATATTTCAGCATATATTCCAACAAATGTTATTTCAATAACAGATGGACAAATATTCTTGGAAACAGATCTGTTTAATTCTGGATTTAGACCAGCGATAAATGCAGGAGTTTCAGTATCACGGGTTGGAGGAGCGGCACAAGTTAAGGCTATGAAGCAAGTTGCTTCAAAAGTAAAACTGGAACTTGCGCAATACAATGAATTGCTGGCATTTACACAATTTGGATCAGATCTGGATAAGGCTACTAGAGATCAGCTTAACCGTGGATCTAAGATTATGGAAGTATTAAAGCAGCCGCAATATAGTCCATACAGAGTTGAAGAACAGGTAATTTCATTTTACTGTGTAACAAATGGATATTTTGACGATGTTCCAAATGAAAAATTGAGAACATTTGAAAAGGATTTAATTGAAGCAATTAGAAATGATTCAAATATTTTTAAGTGAAATTTTAGAGAAAAAAATCATTAGATGATAACTTGAAGAATGAACTTGATGAATTTATAATTAATTATAAAAAAAGAATATGTCTGGTAAAGCAGGTGAAAATATATGGCAGCAAATATGAAGGAAATAAAGGAACGTATTGACAGCGTAAAAAATACCAGTCAAATTACAAATGCGATGAATATTGTATCTTCTACTAAATTTAAAAGATTTCAAGTTCTTACTTTAAAAATCAAGAAATTATGCACGTGCTGTAAATGAAGCCTTTGATAATCTAGTTGCAAGCCTTACAGGAAATAAATTTGTAATTTTTGATGGAAAAACTGAAGTTAAAAGGGTTGGAATTATTGTGATGACGTCGGATAGAGGACTTTGTGGAAGTTTTAACTCAAATACTTTTAGAAGGCTTGAAAGCATGAAGAAGGAATTCCAAAAGGAAGGCAAGGATGTTTCAGTTATAACAATTGGAAGAAAGGCTAAAGAATATTGTAAAAATCGGGATATTAACGTGGACAGCGAATATACGCAGATGATTCCTGAGACAATGTTTGAAACTGGGAAAAAAATTAGTGAAGATGTTGTGCAGTTTTACTTAAATGATTTTTATGATGAAGTTTATATGATTTATTCAAAATTTGTATCGGCAGTTGAGTATAATATTCAAGTGGAAAAATTGCTTCCAATTGAGAAAAAGGAAGGATTGCCGACAAAGGAATATGTATTTGAGCCATCAGAGGAAGAAGTATTAAATTCATTTGTGCCACAAGTGCTGAATATAAAACTGTATCAATCGTTGCTTGAAAATTCGGCAAGTGAACATTCGGCCAGAATGTCAGCGATGAAGCAGGCTAATGACAATGCTTCTGAAATGATAAGAAACTTGGAAGTACAGTATAATCGTGAAAGACAAGGAAAAATAACACAGGAACTGACAGAAATAATAAGTGGTTCATTAGGTGTACAGTAATTTTTAAATTAATAGAGCAGAATTTTAAGAAGGAGGTTAGACTTAACCTATGAATAAAGGTAAATTAGTTCAAGTAATTGGACCGGTTATTGACGTAAAATTTGAAAAGCAGTTGCCGGATATTTACAATGCGCTTGAAGTATATAATGAAAATGGTGAAAAACTAGTAGCTGAAGTTCATGCACACAATGGAAATAATGTTGTAAGAGCAGTTGCAATGTCTGGAACTGAGGGATTAAGACGTGGACTTGAAGTTATAGATACTGGTAAGCCAATTCAAGTTCCCGTTGGAAGATCTACACTGGGAAGAATTTTCAATGTGCTAGGAGAAACAGTTGACGATGGGGAAAAACTTGATACAGATGTTTTAAGGGAATCTATCCATAAGGATGCTCCATCATTTGAACAGCAAGGTACTGATTCAGAAATATTGGAAACAGGAATAAAAGTAGTTGACTTATTGGCTCCTTACCTAAAAGGTGGAAAAATTGGACTGTTTGGAGGAGCAGGAGTTGGAAAGACAGTATTAATTCAAGAATTAATTAACAATATTGCAAAAGGGCATGGAGGGCTTTCTGTATTTGCAGGAGTTGGAGAACGTACACGTGAAGGACGTGATTTGTATAATGAAATGACTGAAAGTGGAGTTATCGACAAAACAGCGTTGGTGTATGGGCAAATGAACGAACCGCCTGGTGCAAGATTAAGAGTTGGACTTACAGCGCTTACAATGGCAGAATATTTTAGAGATAAGGAAGGACAAAATGTACTTTTATTTATTGACAATATATTCAGATTTACTCAAGCAGGTTCAGAAGTATCTGCACTACTTGGAAGAATGCCGTCAGCAGTAGGATACCAGCCAAACTTGGCAACTGAAATGGGAGCATTGCAAGAAAGAATTACATCTACAAGTACAGGTTCAATTACATCAGTGCAAGCTGTATACGTACCGGCAGATGACTTGACAGATCCGGCTCCAGCAACAACATTTGCCCATTTGGATGCAACTACAGTATTATCAAGACAAATTGCATCGCTTGGAATTTATCCGGCAGTTGACCCGCTTGATTCAACATCAAGAATATTAGAGCCAGAAATTGTTGGAAATGAACATTATAAAATTGCAAGGGAAACTCAGAAAGTGTTGCAAAGATATAAGGAATTGCAAGATATTATAGCAATTTTGGGAATGGATGAACTGGATGAAAGCGATAAATTGACAGTAAACCGTGCTAGAAAAATCCAAAGATTCTTCTCTCAACCATTCTCTGTAGCAGAACAGTTTACAGGAATGAAGGGAAAATATGTTCCATTAAGGGAAACAATACGTGGATTTAAGGAAATTTTAGATGGACTTCACGATGACTTGCCTGAACAAGCATTCCTATATGTTGGAACAATTGACGATGCAGTTGCAAAAAGCAAGAGAATTAATGAGTGAATAATTAATTTTAAAGATTATATTAAAGGAAGCAGGGATTTAACATTCCCTGTTTTCCCATAAATTTTTAAATTTTTTTAAAAATCACTTTTTAAATGGAAGGAGGCTTTATGGCAGCAGAATTTATTTTGGAAGCAGTAACTCCAGAAAGACTCGTTTTTTTGAAAAAGCCTGTCGAATTTGTAAAATTACGTACAGAAAGTGGAGATATTGGAATACTTGCAAAGCATATTAATTACATAACAGCTATTGGTGCAGGAGAGATGCTTGTACGTGAAAAAGGACAAGGAAGATGTGACATATTATCTGGAAGGTGGATTTTTTTAGAAGTTAGACAGGATAAAGTTGTTATTTTGGGAGTAAATATAGTTGAAACAACTAAGGCAGAAGCTGAAAGAATGGCAAGACAAGTTGCTATTGAAAAAGGCAAAAAAATCAAAAAGTTAAAAAGAAGATCGAGATATTTTAGGAACAAAAAAAACGTATTCAGAGTAATTTGAGCAAAAAAAGTAAATTTTTAAAAAAATGTGTTAAAAATAGTTTCAAAAAAATCAAGTAAATTAAAAATAAAAAAATATTTGAATTTCTCTTTTTATTTATGATAAAAATATAAACAAAGAAATAAAGTTCTTTTTTTATGAAGTAGTATTTGGTTTTAAAAAATTTTTTTAAACAAGGAATAGTAAAGAGATTCTTTAGAAAAAAAGTTAATAATAACAATTTTGTTAGATTTAGCAGTGGTATCCAGTATACCATTTATTAAGATTTAATTTTAATAATAAACTTAAAAAAATATAAATTCTTATTTTTTTAAGAACTGTTATAAATATTATAAATAAAAAAATTAAATAAATAATTAATGTAAAGGTGGAATGGGAATGGAGCAAGCAAGAAAAAAATAGAAAAAAAGAACACATTATAGAAATTACATAAATGAAAAAAATTAGTTGGAAATAAAAGAAAAAGCTTTAAAAAAAGTTGAAGAAATAGTTTCTTTTTGAAGTTATTGAAAGAGAAATTATTGAGAGAATTTTAGTAAAAATGTTTTTTTAATAAAAAAAGAAGCAGAACGTTTTATAGAAATTTCATAAATAGAAAAATTAGTTGGAAATTTTTGGGAAAAAAATATAAGAGAATGTTTAAATCTTTGAATTTTGACTTTGAAAAAAATTTTCGCCAGATCAAATAAGACGTAGATATGTAGAAACTGAAATTAACCGTTCAAAAATTTGCAAAAAGGTGTTGAATATGATGGAAACTCAAACCATGAGGATATTTACTTCGATAAAGCTCCATTGCCAGTAGCATATTTTGTTGATGAAATCGTGCTAATGCCAAAAAAATCCTACAACATTGTTTATGTATTGGGAAATTCGTGATGATACGTATGAAAGATTATCATCAAATAATGGAGTCATTGACAATGTAGTTATAAAAACTTTTCAAGGATGGACAAGAATACAGAAAAAAATTATAAGACATGAAAGAATAGGTTCACACTATATTACTGGCATTGATGTAAATCAAGATTATGAAGTATCTATCGGATATGAAGATCAGTACGGAAACTTTTCTGAAGTAGCTCGTTCGGTACAAGCTATAACACCAAATGACAAAGTTTCAGATAATTTTGACTTAGTATGGGGAACTGTAAGATTAGATGAAAATACAAATCAATTAATAAAAATATATAAATACACCAGTTTCTACTCCAGAAGGAAGAGAACTTTTAGGAATACCTGAAGGTTCTTATGTTTCAGAAGAAAATGATGAATTTATAATTGAAGTTATAGAAAGATTGACAAAAGTTGGAGCTTCAGAATCATTAATTGAAAGAAGAGTAGTAAAAGGAAAAACTTCCAGGTCTTAGACTTGATATGAGTGGAGCAAGAAGTAGTTAAAATATTCTTAAAATAAATTAAAATGAAAAGGAAGGGAATGAAATGGCTATTTTAAACATGTTGCACGCTTGCTTACGTGTAGAAAATTTGGAAACGTCTATTGAATTTTATGAAAAGGCATTTGGATTTAAAGAAGATCGACGTATGGATTATCCAGAGCATAAGTTTACTATTGTTTATTTGGCTCTTCCAGGTGAACATTTTGAAATTGAGCTGACTTACAATTACGGTCATGGACCATATATGATTGGTGATGGTTTTTCACATCTTGCAATTGCTTCAAATGATTTGGAAGGTGACAATGCAAAACATAAGGCACTTGGATATGAAACAACTGATATTAAGGGCTTGCCTGGAAAGCCAGGACATTATTATTTTGTGACAGATCCAGATGGTTACCGTATGGAAGTAATTCGTGCAAGATAAAAATGTTAAGAGCAGTTAAATAGAAATTTTGATAAAAATAATATAAAAAGACCGAGATTTTCGGTCTTTTATAATAATGGTAAAAAAATTGAGTTTAAAAATTATAAGGAGGTTGTTAAATGAAAATAGTAGTTTACGGTGCTGGAGTTATGGCACAATATGTGAAGGAATCTGTAATAAATTCTGGAAATGAATTTGTTGGATTTGTTGACCCGCTTGGAAATGGAGATTTTAAAAATTTGAAGGAAAATAATGTGGATTTTGATGCAATTATAGACTTTTCACACTTTAGCCTTTTGGAAGATGTGCTGGAAGCGGGAATTAATAAAAAAGTTCCAGTGTTAATCGCTACAACTGGACATTCTGAAGCTCAAATAAAGGAAATTGAAGAAGCTTCAAAAAAAATACCGATAATTAAGGCTACAAATACTTCGGTTGGAGTAAATATTGTCAATGAAATTGTAGCTTTTGCAACAAAATTATTAAAAGATTTTGATATTGAAATAGTTGAAAAGCATCATAACAGAAAAATTGATGCTCCAAGCGGTACGGCAGACACTTTGCTGGAAATTGTGAAAGAAAACTTGGATAATAATGGAAAAGATTACAGAACAGTTTATGGAAGAGAAGGACATAGTAAACGTGCTGAAAAGGAAATAGGAGTTCATGCTATCCGTGGTGGAAATATCGTGGGAGAACACACTGTGATTTATGCTAAAAATGATGAAATAATTGAGATAAAACATGAAGCATTGTCAAGAAAAATGTTCTCAGATGGTGCAGTTAGGGCTGTGGAATTTCTTTTTGGGAAGAAAGCAGGGCTTTATACTATGAAGGATGTATTGGGATTATAGGAAAAAAATTATTTTGAATAATTCAAAGAATTAATATTAAGGAAATTTTTAGTATACAATAAAAATTTAGTGTTTTTTTAACAAAAAGATAGCAAGAAGTCGTAGGCTTTCTACAAGTGGGAGATGAATTGCTTTTTTTGTAAAAAAATTGAAAAAAAGGATACATCCATGATACAATTTTTGTATGAAATATCGAAGAAAAAGTTATAAATAATAAAAATTTCTAAAGAAATAATTAAAAAAATAGTATTCAAAAATCCAAAAGTAGGTGTAATTTTTATGAAATATAATTTAGCATTCAGATATAGAATTTATCCAAATAAAGAGCAGGAATTATTGATAAATAAGACTTTTTGGATGTGTTCGTTTTGTTTACAATACAATTTTTGTATATTGCTAATAAAATTTTATGAAGAAACTGGAAAAAAATAAAAATAATTACACCTGCCAGTTTGAAAAGTGAAAAATCAATTTTTAAAAAGAAGTAGACAGTTTGGCACTTTCAAATGCTCAATTGAATGTAAGGCGATCGTTTACGAATTTCTTTCAAAAAGAGCGAAGTTTCCAAGGTTCAAATCTAAAAAAAGAATAATGTTAAAAAGTTACACGACAAATTGTGTGAACAATTCGATACGAATTGAGGAAAAACAAGTATTTGGTTTTGCCAAAATTGAAAAAGAATAAAAATTAAAATATCATAGAGAAATACCAAAGAATTATAGAATAAAGTCGGTAACACTAATAAATAGTAATGGAAATTATTATGTTTCTATCTTGACAGAATTTGAAAAAGAAATTCAAAAAAATTCAAGTAATGATAAAGTAATTGGACTTGATTTTTTTCAATGTCTAAATTATTTGTCAGTTCTGAAAACCAAAGGGCTGATTATCCGAGATATTTTTAGGATGTTGGAGAAAAAAATTAAAAAAATTACAAAAAAATCATTATCGAGAAAAAGTAAAAGTTTTTCTAAAAAAATTGGTATAGACAAAAAAGAGAAAAATATCAAGATTGCATGAGTATATCAAAAAAATTGTCGAAGAGATTTTTTTGCATAAATTATCGAAAAAAATTGTCTGAAGAATACAATGCTGTGGTTGTTGAGGATTTGAATATGAAGGGATGAGCCAGTCATTAAATTTTGGGAAAAGTGTAGGAGATAATGGGTGGGGAATGTTTTTGAGGATGGTTGAGTATAAACTGATGTTTTTAGGAAAGCAATTTTTGAAGATAGATAAGTGGTTTCCATCGTCGAAAACTTGCAGTAAATGTGGAAACGTTAAAGAGAAACTGAAATTATCAGAAAGAAGTTATAAATGTGAGTGCTGCGGGATTGAAATTGATAGAGATTACAATGCGGCATTGAATATAAAAAAACATTGGAAAAGAAATAATGGGATATTAGAAAAAAATAAAAGAAAAACAGGGCAGGGACTGCCCGAAGAGCTTGGTAAATATATTTGGCTAGCAAAAGCAGGTACTTCCCAAGAAGCTCCCGCTTCTAAAAGCGGGAGTAGTTCACTAATCTAAATATAAGAAAAAATGGAAAAATCAGAGAAAGTGTGTTATACTATACGTAATAAAAATCGCTTTAAAAACCGAACTTACAAAGTTATAACTATTTTTAAGGAAGATTCCGATATTATTTAATTTTATCAGTTTGATGTTAAAGAGATTTGAATATATAAAATTAGGAGGAAACTTATTATGAAAAAAAGTATTTTTTTGCATTATTTGCAATTTCTATGACAATGTTTGCGACTGGAGAAAGTAAGAAAGTTCACGAAGTAACAGCAAAAACTTCAAAAAGGATTCTTATTGCAATGTTCCGAAGGAAGATGGTGAATTTAAAAAGGTAGACGGCAAGGATTATTCTAGAATGGATGTAAATTTTTGAAAAATGTGTGTTTGATGGAGAAACTTATGAAAATGTAAAAAGTTGGAGTGATAGTTAAGGATATTGAAAAAGCTAAAAACTATTTGAAAAAATATAAATACATGCATTTGAAAGCAGGTAGAAATTTAGTCTACAACTCAAGTGATAATAGTTATTATTATACTGGTTCTTGGGCTTTTAACAATGATAAGGCATATCCAACAGTATTTAACGGAAAATAGTAAAAAGGTTTTAAGTACGCATTGAAAGTATGCAACTAAAAACAAATAAGAAAAAGGAGAGGAATGTATGATTAGAAAAGTATCATTGTTAATGTTGTCGTTTCTGATGATAATGATGGCAGGCGTGATATCATACAGCAGGGAATATAAGATGAAAGTAAAAATTATGACTGAAAAGGGTGATATAAATATTAATTTATTGCCTGAAAAATCGCCTGTAACTGTGGCAAATTTTGTAAATTTGGCTAAAAAGGGATATTATGATGGATTAAAAATTTCATAGGGTAATTGACAACTTTATGGCTCAAGGTGGAGATCCTACGGGAACTGGTGCTGGAGGACCTGGATACCAATTTGAAGATGAAGTTAATAATGGACTGAACTTTTTCAAAGGCTGGGAAATTAGCTATGGCAAATGCAGGACCTGCAACAAATGGAAGTCAGTTTTTTTATTACAACTGTTCCAACAGAATGGCTAAATGGCAATCATACAATTTTTTTGGAGAAGTTGTGTCAGATGATGATTTAAAAGTTGTAAAAAAATTGTCTAATGGAGATGTAATGAAAAAAAGTTGTAGTTGAAGGAGATGTTGACGCATTTTTAAAAAAACACAAAAAAATAGAGTTGACAGTTGGAATAAAACATTGAAACAAAAATTTTTCCAAACAAATTTTAATTGGATAAATCTTAAATTAGAAAAGGACAAAAAAATATGGCAAAAAGAAAAAAAGTAGTTTTAGCATATTCAGGTGGACTTGATACATCAATTATCATTCCTTGGCTAAAAGAACATTACGACTTAGATGTAATCGCATGTTGTGTTGATGTGGGACAAGATGATGATATGGAGGAAGTAAAGGTAAAAGCTATTGAATCAGGTGCTTCAAAAGTTTATGTGGAGGATATGAAAGAAGAATTTGTAAGAGATTATGCATTCCGTGCATTAAGAGCAGGAGCAGTTTATGAAAACAAATATCTTTTGGGAACTTCAGTTGCAAGACCTTTGATTTCTAAGGCATTGGTAGATGTGGCTCATAAGGAAGGGGCAGCATATATTTGCCATGGATGTACTGGAAAAGGGAATGACCAAGTTAGATTTGAAACTGGTGTATTTTCATTGGATCCGACATTAAAAATAATTGCACCTTGGAGAATTTGGGATATTTCTTCAAGAGAAGATGCGATTGACTATGCACAAAAAAAGGGTATAAAAGTAAGTGTAACAAAAGAAAAAATTTATTCGAGAGATCAAAATTTATGGCATATTTCACATGAAGGTGGAGATATTGAAAATCTTGAAAATGAACATAAGGAAGATATTGTATACATGATGACAACTCCGCCTGAAAAAGCTCCAGATAAGCCAACTTATGTGGATATTACATTTGAACAAGGATGGCCTGTAAAAGTAGATGGTGAAGCTCTAGAGCCTGTGGAATTATTGAGAAGATTAAATAAAGTCGCTGGAGAAAATGGTGTTGGAGTAATTGACATTGTGGAAAACAGACTAGTTGGAATGAAATCAAGAGGGATTTATGAAACTCCAGGTGGAACATTGCTAATGGAAGCATTAAAGGAACTGGAAACTTTGATTCTTGATAAAGATACTTTTGAATTTAAAAAATTAGTATCACAAAAATATGCAAGTATCGCATATTCAGGACAATGGTTTACACCGCTTAGAGAAGGGCTTGATGCATTTGTAGATGAAACTTCTAAAAATGTGACTGGTACAATAAAATTAAAATTGTATAAGGGAAGCATAAAAATCGCTGGAAGATTTACTGATTTTGCATTGTATGACGAAGAAATTTCTTCATTTGGTGCAAGTGAACTATACAGCCATAAGGATGCAGAAGGATTTATTAAATTATTCTCACTTCCAAATAGAATCAGATCTTACAAAAAAACATAAATAAATTTTTAGTTAAAAATTCCTGGAATTAAAAAAATTCTGGGGATTTTTTTGTATTTTTAATGTAGTTTAATACTATTTACACTTAAATAGTAAAAGCTCTAACGGAAACTAGTATAAATTTAAAAAAATTATAACTTTTAAATTTTTGCTATAACTAAAAATTTATTGCAAACAAAAAAACTAAAAAAATATAGTTTAAAAAAATTTACAAAATGGATTTTTTTGTAGTACAATATAAGAGAATTGATAATACAAATGTAAGTGATATTATAGTAAAATTGCTTTTAAAAACTGAACTTAAAAAAATTATAACTATTTTTATTCAAATCCTAAGTTCATGTGATTTTTTTAATAGTTCGATTTTAAATAGAGTTGAGTATATTTTTTTATTTAAATAGCAGAGTTGCTTTTAAAAAAATATAAAAAAATAAAAAAAGTTTTTTTGCAAATTAAATAATAACGAATTTATGTAATCAGAAATTAAAAAAATTTTTTTGTTGTGAAATTGAATAAGAATAGGAAACATAAAAATTGAAAAAAAGAGTGTGTTAATAGGGTTTTGTAAACTTTTTAAAAAAATAATAAAAAAATATTCTAAATTGGGAGGATTTATGAGAATAAAAGATTTGTTTGAGAAAAAGGAGCATCTGATTTCCTTTGAGATTTTTCCGCCAAATAAAAATTTCTCTGAAGAGAAATTAAAGGATGTAACGGCTGAATTAGTGCAATATAAGCCTGATTTTATCAGTGTTACTTATGGAGCGGGCGGAAAGACTAAAGGCGGGACTATTGAGATGGCTTCGCATATTAAAAATAATTTGAAAACGGAAGTGCTGGCTCATTTGACTTGTGTTGGAAGTAAAAAAAGTGAAATTAATGATTATTTGCAGGAGGCTAAAAAATGCAACATCAAAAATATTTTGGCACTTCGTGGAGATGTTCCACAAGGAGAGACAGAAGATATTTATAATAGAGGGGATTATAAGTATGCTTCGGAGTTAATTAGCGACTTGAGAAAAAATAGTGAATTTAATGATTTATCAATCGGCGGTGCATTTTATCCTGAAACTCACTATGAAAATAATGATTTAGTTGACTTGTTTCACTTAAAGAATAAAGTTGAAGCTGGTACTGACTTTTTGGCTTCGCAAATGTTCTTTGACAATGATGTTTTTATAAAATTTAAGGAACAGGCTGAAAAATTGGATATAAAAGTTCCGTTAATTGCAGGAATTATGCCAGTTACAAATGCAAAACAAATAAAAAGAATTATAGAATTGTCAAAATGCTCTGTGCCTGAAAAACTGGATAAGTTATTGGAAAAATATGGAGATAATCCAGAATCTATGAAAAAAGCGGGAATAATGTATGCAAGTGAGCAAATTATAGAATTACTGGCTTATGGAATTAGAGGAATTCATATTTATACGATGAATAAGCCTGAAATTGCTAAGGAAATTATGAAAAAAATATTGAATTTGCAAGATAATTTAATAAAAAAATACAAAATAGGAGGTAGCATAATGTCTATAAAAAAAGTTTTAACAATTGCAGGATCTGATACGAGTGGAGGAGCTGGAATACAGGCGGATTTAAAGACTTTTCAGGAAAGAGGAGTTTATGGGATGAGCGCCCTTACGGTTATTGTTACCATGGATCCACGAAATAGATGGGCACATAAGGTTTTCCCAGTTGAAATGAATGTTATTAAAGAGCAAATTGATACTGTTATAAATGGAATTGGAGTGGATGCATTAAAAACTGGAATGCTTCCAACAGTGGAAATTATTGAATATGTGGGATCTGTTTTAAAGAATTTGAAAAATCCGATTGTTATTGATCCTGTCATGGTTTGTAAAGTAACTAGCGGATCGACTGAAAATCTTTTTCCAGAAAATGTAGAGGCAATGAAAAAATGTTTGTTGCCTTATGCAACTGTTGTTACTCCAAATCTATTTGAAGCAGCGCAGTTAGCTGGAATGGAAAAAATAGATACAGTTGAAGAAGCAAAGGAAGCGGCTAAGAAAATATGTGACTTAGGTGCAAAAAATGTTGTAATTAAAGGAAGAAAGTTTTTTGCAGGAGATAAATCTGTAGATATTTTATATGATGGAAAGGATTTTGAATTTTTTGAATCTGAAAAAATAGATACAGAATGGAATCATGGGGCAGGATGCACATTCTCAGCTTCAGTAACTGCAGAAATCGCCAAAGGGGCGACAGTATCTCAGGCTGTTGCTACAACTAAAAAATTAATAGCAGAAGCCTTGAAGCAATCCTTTAAATTAAATGATTATACTGGACCGTTGAACCATAAGGCATTTGCACTAAAATAATATTTTTGAAGTATGAAAAACTAAAGGATAAAAAAATAATTTGGAGAAAAATTTATTGTAATTAGATTTTACAGTTAATTTTTCTCTTTTTTTATTTTAAAAATTTTTTTAAATATGTTTTTGTAGGAACTTTATTTTTTTGATAATTTTTTTCAAAAATATAGTATAATGTAAAAAGTAAATCAAATATTGAATAAAAATTAGGAAATAATATAATTTTTTTATGAAATAAAAAAACAAAAAAATTATAAAAGTAAAGACTATGAAAAATTAATCAACGTTAGTATTTATTGCAGTAGAAAATTAAGAACTTTTATTGGAAAAATAATAGAATACTGTGTTAATTGGAGTTTTAGATTTTTACAAATGATTATATTGATAAAAATTGATAAGGAGGGAGAATGATTTATTTAGATAATTCTGCTAGCACAAAGCCGTATAAAGAAGTTATAGATGTGCTAGTTCAGACAATGGAGGAAAATTATGCGAATGCTGATGCGATTCATGATTTTTCTCATAAAATTCTTTTGAAAATAAAAAAGGCTAGAAAAATTGTGGCTGATTATCTAAAAGTGGAGGCTGACAGAATTTATTTTACAGCAGGAGGCGGAGATGGAAATAATCTTTTGCTGCAAGGGGTTATCAATGCAAATTCCCGTATAAAAAAGCATCTGATTACGACAAAGATTGAGCATCCATCTGTTTATGAAGTATTTAGGCATTATGAAAATGCTGGATTTGAAGTTGATTATCTGGATGTTGACAAGGATGGATATATAGATTTAAAGCAATTAGAAAATTTGGTTCGTGAAGACACGATTTTGATTTCTGTGGGTGCTGTAAATAGTGAAACTGGAGCAATTCAGGATTTGGATAAGATTTCTAAGATTATTCGGAATAAAAATAAGGATACATATTTTCATACTGATTTTGTGCAAGGATTTGGGTGTACAAATATAAAATTTGATAAAATTCCTGTGGATGCGATAACGGTGAGCGGTCATAAAATTCATGCACCAAAGGGAATTGGAGCGATTTATGTAAATAAGCGTGTTAAAATTACTGATGTAGTTTTTGGTTCAAATGCAGAAAATGGGATTGTAAAAAGAACAATGCCGACAGAATTGATTCTTGCATTTGCGAAGGCTGTGGAAATTTTGTCAAAAGAGGATAAAAAAGATATGGAACATTCTCAAAATATAAAAAAAATGCTTGCTGATAAAATTTGTGAAGAAATTACGGAGATTAAACTTAATTCATCGCTTGATCCTGAAAAATCGAGTCCAAAGGTTTTGAATGTTTCTTTTAAGGGGACAAAAGGTGAAGTGCTGACACATTTTTTAGGGATGTATCAGATTTATGTTTCTACAGGTTCGGCTTGCTCTTCTAAAAGAGGGAATAGCAGAATACTGGAAGCTATGGGTCTTAATCAGTCGGAACTGGATGGGGCGATAAGATTTAGCTTTTCAAGTGAAAATACAGTGGAGCAAATTGATGAAGTTGTTAAAAGGCTGAAGGAAAGTGTGGCAAGAATTAGGAAAATGAGATAGTTTTATTATAAATTTAGATAAAATATGGAAAGGAAAAAAATGAACAATTATACTGACAAAAATTTATTGAATGCAGTGGGGACTTTCTTATGGGGAGTTGTCGTTAAAGGGGAAAAAAATAGAGGGACAGTTTGAAAAAAATTGCGAAATAAAAATTAATAAAATGTTGAAAAGGGGTTTTGACTATCAATTATTTGATGATTTGTCAAAATTATATGTTTTATAAATCCTGAGAATTTAGATGAAATAACAGATAAATTAAAAAAAGGTTTTTTTGGAATAGTGGGGCTTAATCAGTCAGCTAAGGTTGAGAGAAACGATGAATTTATTAAGGAAAAAGGTGCTGGAGTTTGCAAATTATGCTTATGAACAAGGGGCAAGGACATTTAAGATAAAAAGTTAATAGAAGTAATAAGGGATTTGAGAAGAAATCTATGGATTATGCACGTGAATTGGGGGCTTATGTACTTGTAAACAGTCCCTTTGAAAAGGTTAAGATGAAGGATCCTGATGTTATGATAAATGTCGATATTAGAAAAAATGTTTATATCTATACAGATAGAATAAAAACTTATGGTGGACTTCCACTTGGGTCGACTGGAAAAGGGCTTGTGCTTTTATCTGGAGGAATAGACAGCCCTGTTGCGTCTTTTATGATGGCAAAAAGAGGAATGCGTCTGAATTTTGTAACATTCCATAGTTTTCCATTTACAAGTCAGCAGGCTCTTGAAAAGGTGAAGGAACTGACAGATATTTTATCGCTTTATGTCGGAAAAACAAGACTTTATTCATTAAATATATTAAAAATTCAGGAAGCAATAAATACACAGACAAAAAAAGACCTGGCTACGATTCTAACAAGACGTGCTATGATGCGTCTGGCTGAGAGAATATCGAATACTATGCAATATCAGGCTTTAGTTACAGGAGAAAGCCTTGGGCAAGTTGCTTCTCAAACAATGGGAGGGCTTACTTGTACAAATGCTTCGGTAGAAAAATTGCCAGTATTTAGACCACTTATTGGGATGGATAAAACGGAAATAATAGAAATTGCGAAGGAAATAGAGACTTATGAAAAATCTATTGAGCCGTATGAGGATTCCTGTGTAATTTTTGCTCCAAAACATCCAGTTACAAATCCTAAGTTGGAGGATGTGCTGGCTGAAGAGGCAAAAAAATTGAAAAATTATGATGAAATTATGGATGAAATTTTTTTGAAGAAAGGGAATATTTTAATTTTGGATAAAAAAATTATAATAAAAATTATTTTAGTTAGATAATTGTAAAAAAATAAAGTAATGGAAAAATTAAATAAAAAGCAGACAATTTAAAAATTTTTTTGTCAAAAATTTTTTTAGAAAAAAATAAGAAAAAGTATGGAAAAAAATTGCTATATTAGGAGAAATTTGCTAATTTTTACGAATGGTTATTTAAAAAAATAATAGTGGATAAATTTATGAAAGAAAAAAAGACTTGAAAGGAAAGAAGGAAAAAAAGAAGCTAGATTGAAAAAAAGAATTGATGAAATCAGAAGGATAATTTATTTAATTTATAGAAATTATCGGGATGGAGAAACTCAAATACTTGCTATATCCCTGACTTATTATTCGCTTCTTGCAATTTTTTTCCTGTGGTTGCCCTTTGTATTGGGAATCACAAAGGGATTTGGGCTAGACAAGATATTTATACAGAAATTTTTTTGAACTGTGGCCTGGAAATAATAGTTTTTTTAAAAAGTAATTGTGGATATAGCCCAAAGACTGCTTTTATCAACTGAAAGCAGTATATTAACTGGAGTTGGAATTGTAATTTTAATTTATTCTGCGGTAAAAAGTGCTCATAATGCTTGAAAAATTCATTTAATAAAATATGGAAAAATAAATAAAAAAAGATCACTTGCAAGAAGAATAGTTGATTATGTTGCAATTATATTTTTTTAGGACCGATATTTTTTTGTTTTGTTATCTGCATTAAATTCAGTTGTAGTTGAAGAAATGGTAAAAAAATTTTCCAAATAATGTTATTTTAACAAATTTATTTATTGGATTTTTGGGCCTGCAACTTATATTATTTTATTTAGTTATTTATTTTATGTTATTCCAAATACAAATGTGAAAAGTTAAGCCAGCTATTTTTTTGCTGGAGTTGTTACAACTGGACTTACTTTTTGGATGGAAATTGATATTTTTGCTGTTGCAATCTTCAATTACAAAATATAACATAATTTATGGAAGTCTTGCATTAATCCCAATTTTTCTAATCTGGGTTCAATATGTATGGGTAACAATTTTGCTTGGAGCCCAAATAGCCTTTTCAATACAGACTTCAGATGAATTTTTGTATAATGAAAAAATTGAGATGCCGATAAAGATAAAAAGGGAAGCAGGAATACTGATTTTATCGCTGATTATTAAGAATTTTGTAGAAAAAAAAGAAGCCTTCACATATCAGAAATTGACTGACAGGCTTGGAATGGAAGTGTTCTTTGTAAAGGAAGTGCTTTCAGACCTTGAAAAAATGGGATTTATAAATGAAGTATTCTATGACAAGAATTCGGATAGCCAATATCAGGTTGCTTATAGTCCAGAAGCTATAACAATTAGGGAATTTATGAAAAAAATTTGATACTAAAAAAATATTGAATATTATGAAAAATATTTTTTTGACAATTTAAATGAAGAAGATCGAAAAATTACTTGAAAAAAATACGGGAAAAAAACTGGCAATGAAAAAGATTGAAAATCCAGAAAGTGAAAAATGGAAGTAAAAAAATGAGGGGTGAAGATGAATTTCAAAAAGCAGAAATCACCACTTCCAGAAGCAGAACTTGCTGAAAATTTAGAACGTCCTGTAAAAGCCAAGAAAAATCAGAAGAATTAAAAAAATAGATTTTCAAATTTCAAAAAGAGCCAAAAGCAAAAAGGATGAAAAATATTCAAGTGAAAAAAATCGCAGGAAACAGTAAAAAAAGAAATAATAAATTTTGAAGATAAAGAGCAAGAAACTGAAGAAAAAAATAGAAAAGTCAAACTGAAGAAGAAATGGGTGAATCAGAAGATTCTGAAAAATAACAGAAAAAAAGTTAGATATGAAGATGGAACTTGGAAATTTTTTTAACAAAAAGATAGCAAGAAGTCTCCGACTTCTATAAGTGGGAGATGAATTGCTTTTTTTGTAAAAAATTGAAAAAAAGGATATGCCTATGATACAATTTTTGTATAAAAATATCGAAGAGAAATAATTAAAAAAATAATATTCAAAAATCAAAAGGAGGTGTAACTTCATGAAATATAATTTAGCATTCAAATACAGAATTTATCCAAATAAAGATCAAGAATTATTGATAAATAAGACTTTTTGGATGTGTTCGTTTTGTTTACAATACGATTTTATATACTGCGAATAAATTTTATGAAGAAACTGGAAAAAAATAAAAATAATTACACCTGCCAGTTTGAAAAGTGAAAAATCAATTTTCTAAAAGAAGTAGACAGTTTGGCACTTTCAAATGCTCAATTAAATGTAAGACGATCGTTTACGAACTTTTTTTCAAAAGAGAGCGAAAATTTCCAAAGTTCAAATCTAAAAAAAGAATAATGTTAAAAAGTTACACGACAAATTGTGTGAATAATTTAATACGAATTGAGGAAAACAAATATTTGGTTTTTGCCAAAATTGAAAAAAAGTTAAAATTAAAATATCATAGAGAAATACCAAAGGATTACAAGATAAAGTCAGTAACATTGACAAACAGTAATGGAAATTACTGTGTTTCTATTTTGACGGAATTTGGAAAAGGAAATTCAAAAAGGTAGCTAGTAATGATAAAGTAATTGGACTTGATTTTTCAATGCCTGAATTATTTGTCAGTTCTGAAAAACCAAAGAACTGATTATCCAAGATATTTTAGGATGTTAGAGAAAAAAATTGAAAAAAATTACAAAAATCATTATCAAGAAAAAGTTAAATTTTTTTAAAAAAATTGGTATAAGCAAAAAGCGAAAATATCAAGATTGCATGAGTATATCAAAAATTGCCGAAGAGATTTTTTGCATAAATTATCGAAAAAATTGTCTGAAGAATACAATGCTGTGGTTGTTGAGGATTTGAATATGAAAGGGATGAGCCAGGCATTAAATTTTGGAAAAAGTGTAGGAGATAATGGGTGGGGAATGTTTTTGAGAATGCTTGAGTATAAACTGATGTTTTTAGGGAAACAATTTTTGAAGATAGATAAATGGTTTCTGTCATCGAAAACTTGTAGTAAATGTGGAAATATTAAAGAGGAACTGAAATTATCAGAAAGAAGTTATAAATGTGAGTGCTGTGGAATTGAGATTGATAGAGATTACAATGCGGCATTGAATATAAGAAACGTTGGAAAAGAAATAATGGGATATTAGAAAAATAAAAGAAAACAGGGCAGGGACTGTCCGAAGAGCTTGGTAAATATATTTGGCTAGCAAAAGCAGGTACTTCCTAAGAAGCTTCCGCTTCTAAAAACGGGAGTAGTTCACTAGCAGTGTGAGTAATAAAAGAAGGAGAATAGCAAATGATACTGATAGCAGTGGCAGTTATTATAAATATTCTTATAATGGCTGTGATAATTGTTTTTGAATAAAAAAATAATGAGAATTTGGAAAGATTAATGTTAAATCAGATTAATGAAAAATAATCGACAAAAATTTTTGAAGAAAATAAGCGAAAAATTTGATGAAATTGAAAAAAATCAATAAATTTAGGTACAAAAAAATAGTTTGCTTGAAGGGACAGGAAATATTGGTACACTTTTTGGCAGAAAAATAATGAAAAAAATGCTTTTGAGATTTAATGAGCTTGGGCAGAATATAAATGGGACGATAAATACGAATAATCAGCTTTTTGTCTAAGAATTATACGGAAAAATAGCCAACTTTTGACTGATAGTATGAATAATGCCATTCAAAAGCTGTCAACGGGATTGAGTGAAAATAATACAGTGCTGACTGGAGTTATGACTGAGAATAATAACAGGCTGACAAAAAATATAAATGAATTTAAGGATGTGCTTAATCAAAATATAAATGAGAATTTTGAGAAATTAAATCAGAAGGTGGAAAATAGGCTTGATTTGATGAATACGAAAGTGGAAGAACGTTTGTCGAAGGGTTTTGAAGAAACAACAAAAACTTTTGGGAATGTTTTGGAACGGCTTAGTAAAATTGATGAGGCACAGAAAAAAATTGAAGCATTGTCAAGTAATGTCGTTTCGCTTCAAGATGTTCTTACTGATAAGAAAAGCCGTGGGATATTTGGCGAGGTTCAGCTTTATCAGATTCTGGCATCAGTTTTTGGAGAAAAAAACGACAAACTTTACCAGAAGCAATATAAACTTTCAAACGGCACAATAGTTGACTCAATTATTTTTTTACACCCGAACCATTGGGAAATATCGCAGTCGATTCAAAGTTTCCGCTGGAAAATTATAGAAAAATGTATAATAATGAATTGAACCAAATTGAGCGGGAAAGCGCGAGAAAAGATTTTGTAAATGACCTGAAGAAACATATAGATGCAATTTCTTCAAAAATATATAATAAAAAAATGAAACAAGTGAACAGGCTGTGCTATTTTTTTACCTGCTGAAGCAATTTTTGCTGAAATAAATGCCTATCATACTGATATAATAGAATATGCCAACAAGAAAAAAATGTAAGAATAGCTTCACCTACAACATTAATATCGGTATTAACCGTAATTCAAGTTATAATGACAAATATGGAACGTGATAAATATACTAGCGTTATTCAGCAGGAACTTGAAAAAAATTAAATGTTGAATTTGGAAGATACCAAACTCGTTGGAACAGTCTTCAAAAAGGATATTGAAAAAAAGTTTCCAAAGATGTAAAAAGACATTACAACAACTTCCAATAAAATAAGCAAACGTTTTACAGAAATTTCAAATGTAAAATTTGATAAAAAAATCAGATAATTTATTTGAAACTGTTCAAAGTCAAATTGCTGAAAAATTAAATTAAGTAAAAATATTTATTTTATCAAATAATAAAAAAATATAACTTGAAAAAAATTGCAGGCAGACTAAGAATAAAAAAACAATAGAGATAAATAATAACAAGATTTATAACCAGGAAGCAGAAAAAAATAACAAATCTAAAAAAATGCTGTGTTTATTGGAATTTTATAATCTTAAAAAAATGGTTAAATAAAAAAACAGAAAAAAAGGAGAAAGTTAGATGTTAAAAAAACGGAATAATATTTGGAAAAATTTTATCCACTTCATATCGGACACGTTGATTTTTATACAACAGGCAAGCGGTTTTGTAGAAAAATTTATACGTTGTTGTCTGTAGTGATGTCGATAGAGATAAAGAACTTTTTGAAGAATCTAGGATGAAAAAAATGCCGACTATAAAAGGATCGGCTTAGATTTGTTGAAAAAAACCTTTAAAGCATCAGAAAAAAATATAAAAAAATCATACATTTGGCAGAAGATGGAATCCCATTTTATCCAAATGGCTGGAAATTATGGAGTGAAAAGAGTACAGGAGACACTTTTGAAAAAAATAATATAAAAAGTAGATGTAATTTTTTTACAAATGAAACTCAAGATGTAGAAAAATTACAAAAAAACAATTTTTTTAACATTGTCAAATTTTTGAAAAGCACATTCAATAAAAAAATTTAAAAAAATCCAAATGATAGATACAAATAGAAATAATTTTCATATAAGTGCAACAGAAATAAGAAAAAAATCCTTATAAAAAAACTGGTTTTTTTATTCCAAAAATACGTAAGAGAATTTTTTTGTTTTGAAAGTAGCAATAATAGGTTCGCAACATTCAGGAAAAAAACCAATTTAACTCATAAATTAGCAAATTATTACAACACAACTTATGTAAAAGAGTATAAAAAAAGAATATGTAAAAGAAGAATTACAAAAATAATGTAGATAATCTTCAATATGATGATTACAGCAATATAGCCTATGAACATAACAGAAGAATAATGAATTCTATAAAAAAATGCAGAAAAAAATTAAGTTTTATCGATACAGATTTTTTTATTCTTTGCAATCCTTTTCAATTCTTGAAACAGGGAGAAAAAAACATCCAGTAGTGGAGGATTTTTGTAAGACATACAAATTTTTGATGTATTATTATATATAAAAAAAGATACAACTGATAAAAGCTGTTTTTAGATCAAGATTCTGAATATGATAAAAATATTACAAAATTTATTAAAAGAAAAGTAATCAAAAAAATATTGAATTATTACATGAGTCAAACAAGAGTCTTACAGAAAAATTATAAAAAAAGTATTCAAATAATAGATAATTATTTAGAAAATCAAAAAAATTAAGAAATATGCTCAAACCCTTTTTAATATCGAATAAGAATAGAATAGTGAAATGGAAATAAATATAAAAAAATTGAAAAAAATTTTAAAAAAATCAAAAAAATTTCAAAAAAAGTAGTTGACAAATATTTTCTTTTTATGATAATATATATCTTGTCGATACGAAAATGTATCAACGGACAATAGAGATATTAATAACATAAAGAAGCAATTAAGTGTATAATCAATAAAGTCAAGTATCTTGAAAAAAAGATAACGTCAAGACTAATTAGGTGAAATTTAAATATATGTAAATATATTGAATGAAGAGTTTGATCCTGGCTCAGGATGAACGCTGACAGAATGCTTAACACATGCAAGTCTTTGGCGAAGCTGTGCTTGCACAGCCTAGCCAAGGCGGACGGGTGAGTAACGCGTAAGGAACTTGCCCTGCAGTCAGGGATAACAGACGGAAACGACTGATAAAGACCTGGTAAAGTCAGGCGGACTCATGTCCAGCCTGATGAAAAAGTGATGCTTGCAGGAGAGCCTTGCGTCCTATTAGCTTGTTGGTGGGGTAACGGCCCACCAAGGCAATGATAGGTAGCCGGCCTGAGAGGGTGGACGGCCACAAGGGGACTGAGATACGGCCCTTACTCCTACGGGAGGCAGCAGTGGGGAATATTGGACAATGGGGGCAACCCTGATCCAGCAATTCTGTGTGCACGAAGAAGGTTTTCGGATTGTAAAGTGCTTTCAGCAGGGAAGAAAAAAATGACGGTACCTGCAGAAGAAGCGACGGCTAAATACGTGCCAGCAGCCGCGGTAATACGTATGTCGCAAGCGTTATCCGGAATTATTGGGCATAAAGGGCATCTAGGCGGCCAGATAAGTCTGGGGTGAAAACTTGCGGCTCAACCGCAAGCCTGCCCTGGAAACTATGTGGCTAGAGTACTGGAGAGGTGGACGGAACTGCACGAGTAGAGGTGAAATTCGTAGATATGTGCAGGAATGCCGATGATGAAGATAGTTCACTGGACGGTAACTGACGCTGAAGTGCGAAAGCTAGGGGAGCAAACAGGATTAGATACCCTGGTAGTCCTAGCTGTAAACGATGATTACTGGGTGTGGGCATGAAGAGTGTCCGTGCCGAAGCTAATGCGATAAGTAATCCGCCTGGGGAGTACGGCCGCAAGGCTGAAACTCAAAGGAATTGACGGGGACCCGCACAAGCGGTGGAGCATGTGGTTTAATTCGACGCAACGCGAGGAACCTTACCAGATCTTGACATCCTGCGTAGGCCTGCGAGAGCAGGCTGTGCCTTCGGGAACGCAGAGACAGGTGGTGCATGGCTGTCGACAGCTCGTGTCGTGAGATGTTGGGTTAAGTCCCGCAACGAGCGCAACCCCTATTGCTAGTTGCCATCATTAGGTTGGGAACTCTAGCAAGACTGCCTGCGAAGAGCAGGAGGAAGGTGGGGATGACGTCAAGTCATCATGCCCCTTATGATCTGGGCTACACACGTGCTACAATGGCCGGTACAGAGAGCCGCAAGGCGGCAACGCCAAGCCAATCTTTAAAGCCGGTCCAAGTTCGGATTGAAGTCTGCAACTCGACTTCATGAAGCTGGAATCGCTAGTAATCGCAGATCAGCAATGCTGCGGTGAATACGTTCTCGGGTCTTGTACACACCGCCCGTCACACCACGAGAGTTGTCTGCACCTGAAGCTGCCGGTCCAACCGCAAGGAGGAAAGCATCTAAGGTGTGGATAGTGATTGGGGTGAAGTCGTAACAAGGTATCCGTACCGGAAGGTGCGGATGGATCACCTCCTTTCTAAGGAGTAATAAACACTGCTTCTTTATATATCTTATGGGCGTGTAGCTCAGGTGGTTAGAGCACTGTGCTGATAACGCAGGGGTCGCTGGTTCGAGTCCAGCCATGCCCACCATAAGAAGTCTTGGGGATATAGCTCAGTTGGGAGAGCGCTGCCCTTGCAAGGCAGAGGTCAGCGGTTCGAACCCGCTTATCTCCACCAATATTATTATTTAGGACAATGGGAAATGAATAGTAGGTAAAAGATTATAACTGAACTGGAGTAAAAAGTTATTCTGGATATAAAAGCTAATAAGGGCACACGGAGGATGCCTAGGCAGCAACAGCCGATGAAGGACGTGATAAGCTGCGATAAGCCGGGAGAAGATGCACATAATCATTGATCCCCGGATTTCCGAATGGGTAAACCTGCATGCCTGGAGGGCATGCGTGAAAACGGCAAGCCTGCGAACTGAAACATCTAAGTAGCAGGAGGAAAAGAAAGTAAAAACGATTCCCCAAGTAGCGGCGAGCGAACAGGGAAAAAGCCTAAACCGTGCCAGTGTCAAGCGGACAGCGTTGCTGGCACGGGGTTGCGGGACTTCCATTAACGGATTGTCATAATGTTTAATCTGCATATGTGTAAGTGGAACCAGTTGGGAAGCTGGACCGAAGAAGGTGAAAGTCCTGTAGAACATAAAGCATATGTGGAGACTGGAAGCACCCGAGTAGCGTCAGGCACGAGGAATCTGGCGTGAATCAGCGTGGACCAAATCACGTAAGGCTAAATACTGTTGTTGACCGATAGTGAAGAGTACCGTGAGGGAAAGGTGAAAAGAACCCTGAGCAAGGGAGTGAAACAGAATTTGAAACCGTGTGCTACAAAACGGTAGGAGCACATCATGTGTGACTGCGTGGATTTTGGTTAATCATCCTGCGAGTTATGGCTGGTGGCAAGGTTAATAGACGGAGCCGAAGGGAAACCAAGTCTTAACAGGGCGACAAGTCGCCAGCCGTAGACGCGAAACCTAGTGATCTAGGCCTGTCCAGGCTGAAGCTGAGGTAAGACTCAGTGGAGGGCCGAACTCACCGCCGTTGAAAAGTTGGGAGATGAGATAGGTCTAGGGGTGAAAAAAGCCAATCGAACTAGGAGATAGCTCGTTCTCTCCGAAATGCATTTAGGTGCAGCCTTGAACTGAGATATGTGGGGGTAGAGCTCTGTATGATCTAGGGGGCGTACTGCTTACCGAAATCAAGCAAACTTCGAATACCATATATCATGTTCAGGAGTGAGTCCGTGGATGACAAGGTCCTCGGACGAGAGGGAACAGCCCAGACCGCCAGCTAAGGTCCCTAATTATGTCTAAGTGGGAAAGGAGGTGGACATTCATAGACAACCAGGAGGTTGGCTTAGAAGCGACCATGCCTTGAAAGAGTGCGTAATAGCTCACTGGTCGAGAGTGCCTGCGCCGAAGATGTAACAGGGGCTAAGACATAAACCGAAGCTGCGGAAGATACACTGTATCTTGGTAGGAGAGCGTTCTGTAGGGCCGTCGAAGGGATGCTGCAAGGCCGTCCTGGAGGTATCAGAAGCGAGAATGCAGGAATGAGTAGCGAGAAGGCGGGCGAGAATCCCGCCGGCCGGAAGTCCAAGGTTTCCAGGGGAAGGCTTGTCCGCCCTGGGGAAGTCGGGACCCTAAGCATAAGCAAAATTGTGATGGCGAATGGAAAAACAGGTTAATATTCCTGTACCGCTGTTATCGCTTGAGAGACGGAGTGACGCAGGAAGGTATGCGAGAAGGCTGACGGTTTAGCCTTTCTAAGAGCTCAGCGTGGGCGTGCAGGTAAATCCGCACGCCTAAACGTGAGACCTGACGGGGAAGTGCATTTGCATAAGTCGCAGATCCTACACTGCCAAGAAAAAAACTTCTATCGATGAGAAGCAGCGCCCGTACTGTAAACCGACACAGGTGGACAGAGTGAGAAACTTAAGGCCGACAGGATAACTCTAGCTAAGGAACTCTGCAAAAATAGCCCCGTAACTTCGGGAGAAGGGGTGCCTGACATACCTGAAGGAGAGAAGCGCTCCCAGGGAAACAGTACGCAGTGAAGAGTCTCAAGCAACTGTTTACCAAAAAAACACAGGTCTATGCTAAGCTGAAAGGCGACGTATATGGGCTGACACCTGCCCAGTGCCGGAAGGTTAAGAGGAGGAGTGAGAGCTCCGATTTGAAGCCCCAGTGAACGGCGTACCGTAACTATAACGGTCCTAAGGTAGCGAAATTCCTTGTCGGGTAAGTTCCGACCCTGCACGAATGGTGAAATGATTTGAGAGCTGTCTTGGCTGGAGACCTGGTGAAGTTGTAATGCCGGTGAAGATACCGGCTACCTGCAGTAGGACGGAAAGACCCCGTGGAGCTTTACTGTAGCTTGGCATTGGGTTCTGGCAATGTGTGTATAGGATAGTTGGGAGACTGTGATGCAATGGCGTCAGCCATTGCTGAGTCGCTGTTGGAATACCAACCATATGTTGTCGGAATTCTAATCTGGCAACGGAGACAGTGCTAGGTGGGCAGTTTGACTGGGGCGGTCGCCTCCCAAAGAGTAACGGAGGCGTTCAAAGGTTCCCTCAGGCTGGATGGAAATCAGCCTAAGAGTGCAAACGCATAAGGGAGCTTGACTGCAAGACTGACGGGTCGAGCAGGTACGAAAGTAGGAGTTAGTGATCCGGCGGTTCCGCATGGAAGGACCGTCGCTCAACGGATAAAAGCTACCCCGGGGATAACAGGCTGATACTTCCCAAGAGTCCATATCGACGGAAGTGTTTGGCACCTCGATGTCGGCTCGTCTCATCCTGGGGCTGGAGAAGGTCCCAAGGGTTGGGCTGTTCGCCCATTAAAGAGGCACGCGAGCTGGGTTCAGAACGTCGTGAGACAGTTCGGTCCCTATCCACTGCAGGCGCCTGAATATTGAAAAGATCTGACCTTAGTACGAGAGGACCGGGTTGGACAGACCTCTGATGTATCAGTTGTCACGCCAGTGGCATGGCTGAGTAGTCACGTCTGGTACGGATAACCGCTGAAAGCATCTAAGCGGGAAGCCGGCTTTGAGATGAATATTCGTAGTATCCATAGAGAACATATGGTCGATAGGCTAGGGGTGCAAGTGCAGCAATGCATTTAGCTGACTAGTACTAATATTACGTCTGCTTTTAAGATAATCTTTTGCTGCTGCTATTTATTTCTCATTGTCTTAATGGACAGTATATATATCTAGTTTGGTGATGATAACGACAGGGATACACCCGGAAACATTTCGAACCCGGCAGTTAAGTCTGTTAGTGCCTAAAATACTTGGATTCGTCCTGGGAAGATAGGTAGTTGCCAAACTTTTTTTAAATATGTGTGTCTCCGTAGCTCAGCCGGTTAGAGCATCTGACTGTTAATCAGAGGGTCGTTGGTTCGAGTCCAACCGGGGACGCCATTTTTTTATTTGCAGAATTGAATTTATTTTTGTCATGTCGTATTCTCCTTAGCGGAGTTTTTTTTATTTATAGTAAACTACTTTAAAACTGAACTTAAAAATTATAATTATTTTTGCTCAAACCTTAAAGTTTATATAATTTTAAATAGGTTTCACTATACTATGATAATTTTTTTGATTATTTACTAGATACTATTTAAAAAAAGGTCGAGATTTTTGATTTATAATAGATCTGTTATTTTTAATAGGAAATAGTATAAATAGAATTTAAGTATTAGATAAATATTTGTAAATTTGTGTGATATATATTACACTTTTTTTGTTATTTTTATGTTATAATTCACTTATAATTTATAATTCACTTATAATAAAATTGTTTTAAAAATCAAAAATAAAAAAATAGAGAAATTTAGGAGAATGTAGTATGTTTAATTTAGATGATACGCTTTATGAGATTATAAAAAAATATCCTGAGGCTTTAGATTTTTTTATTGCTAATGGGTTTGAGCAGCTTAAAAATAAGCAGATGCTTGAGGTTATGGGAAAAAATATTAAGTTGCGAATGGCACTTATGTCTAAAAAGATTAATCAGGAATTGTTTGTTGAGAAATTAAAAATGTTTTTGAAAAAGGATGCGGATATTGATGTTTCTTTGGATGAAAGTAAGGCTGATGAAAATAGTGATTTAATCATTGAGGGAGTTTTGCCTTGTCCTATTAGAATACCGCTTTTGGAGGGAATTAAGGATTGGGTAAATGAGCAAAATGTGAAAAATGATTATTCTATTTCGTATAATTTGAAATCGGCGAATTTGGGACTTGACTGGGTTGTGGAAAAAGTTAAGACAGGAAATCCTGATAAGGTTTCAGATGTGCTGCTTTCGGCTGGATTTGAGCTATTTTTTGATAAAAATTTGATGGGTCAGTATATGGAAAACGGGATTTTTGAGACGTATATTGAAGATATGAATAGTGATTTTTGTAATGAAAATATTGATTTGAGAGATCCTAAAAAGCGTTATGCAATAATGGGAGTTGTTCCAGCAATATTTTTGGTGAATAAAACTTCTTTGGGTGATAGAAAAATGCCTGAAACTTGGTCAGATTTATTAAGTGAAGAATTTGAAGATTCTGTTGCATTGCCGATGGCTGATTTGGATTTGTTTAATGCATTGCTTGCTAATCTTTATAAGGATTTTGGAATGGATGGGATTCATAAGCTGGCTCGTTCTTATAAAAAAAGTTTGCATCCAGCTCAAATGGTAAAGGCTAGAACTAGAACACCTGAAGCACCTGCAGTTAGTATAATTCCATATTTCTTTTCACAAATGGTTAATGGAACAGGAGATTTAGAAGTTGTTTGGCCTAAAGATGGGGCTTTGTTAAGTCCAATATTTATGATTACTAAAAAATCGAAGGCTGATAAAATTAAGCCGTTTATGGAGTTATTTATGTCAAATGAAATTGGAACGATTTTTTCTGCAAATGGTAAATTTCCGTCAACAAATCCAAATGTGGATAATCATTTGGAAAAATATCAGAATTTCAAATGGATTGGATGGGATTTTATCTATAGTCACGATATTGGAAAAATTATTCGTGAATGTGAAGAGGAATTTAATAATGATGTGAAAAAAAGTCTTGAACAATAAAATAAAAACATTGATAAAAAAATTATAAAAAAATTTTTGAAAAAAATTTATATTTATTGAAATTTTTGGATATTTAAAAAAATAATTAAATTGATTAAAGATTAAAGAAATTCAGGATTTGTGGCAGTAAAGATAAAAAAATAGAAAGTAAAGAAAAATAAATTTTTAGAAATAACTAAGAAATAAAAAAAGAAATAGACAATTATGAATGTAAAGATTAGAATTAGAGATTGAAGAAATGTTGTATTGATTTAGATTTTTTTAATTTTTTTAAAAAAATAGAAAAAAAGGAGAAAAAAGTATGAATTTAATAATATTTTCAGGTCCGCCATCTTCAGGGAAAACGAGTGTTATTTTAAAAACTGTGGAAGCCTTGAAATCGCAGGGAATGTCGGTTGGAGTGGTAAAATTTGACTGCCTTTATACAGATGATGATAAATTGTATGCGAAGGCAGGGATTCCTGTAAAAAAGGGAATTTCTGGGGCTTTATGTCCAGATCACTTTTTTGTGTCTAATATTGAAGAAGTTGTGCAATGGGGGAAAAGTCTTGGGCTTTCAATATTAATTACAGAATCGGCAGGGCTTTGTAATAGATGTTCTCCGTATATTAAGGATATAAAGGGAGTCTGTGTGATTGATAATTTATCAGGAATTAATACCCCAAAGAAAATTGGACCGTTATTAAAGGCTGCGGATATTGTTATTATTACAAAGGGAGATATTGTTTCGCAAGCTGAAAGAGAAGTTTTTGCTTCACGTGTGAACTCTGTAAATCCAAAGGCTGTGACTATGCATGTTAACGGGCTTACTGGACAGGGAGCTTATGAATTGAGTACGCTTCTTTATGAGAAAAAGCTGGAAATAGACAGTGTTCAAGGAATGGAACTTAGATTTCCGATGCCATCGGCACTTTGTTCATATTGTCTGGGAGAAAAGAGAATTGGGGAAAAATATCAGATGGGTAATGTTAGAAAAAAATGAATTTACAGCAATAAAAAAATAATTAATAAAAAGGAAGAAATATGAAAAAAAGATTTGATAAATAAATTAAGTATTAGTGAACTTGTTCAGAAATATCCGTTTGCAGAGAATTTTTTTACTGAAAATAACTTGCCTGTGGAAACTTTTTACAATAGTACTTTTCACGAATTTATTGTAACTTTTGCAGAAGATAAAATTGAGGATTTTGCATTAGATGTGGAAAAAATTGAGGAAAGTTTAGTTGACTATATTGAGCAAATGAAATTATTTTTGGGAATGGAAGATGAAAATTCGATTGATGTGCTTACAATTGTCGCTGGGCAAGATAAATCGGGAAATAAAGAGGGGTTTGAAAGGCTTGATATTCATAAATCAGAAATTATTTCAATTGTAGGACCTACAGGTTCTGGAAAATCAAGGCTTCTTGCTGACATCGAATGGACTGCCCAGAAGGATACGCCGACAAAGCGTCAGATTCTTATAAATGGTGAATTTCCAGATAAAAAATGGCGTTATTCTTCAAATAATAAATTAGTCGCACAATTATCCCAAAATATGAATTTTGTTATGGATTTGTCAGTAAAGGAATTTCTGGAACTGCATGCACAAAGCCGAATGATTGAAAACATTGATGAAACTGTGGAAGAGATCATTAGTGCGGCAAATAAGCTGGCTGGAGAGCAATTTGACTTAACTACTGCAATTACAGCTTTAAGTGGTGGACAGTCTCGTGCCTTGATGATTGCTGATACTGCAATTTTAAGTTCATCTCCAATTGTTTTGATTGATGAAATTGAAAATGCTGGAATTGATAGGAAAAAAGCCTTGGAATTGCTTGTTTCTTCAGATAAGATTGTGTTAATGGCAACACATGATCCAACGTTGGCATTAATAGCAGATAAACGGATTATAATAAAAAAATGGGGAATTAGTAAAAATTATTACAACAAGTGCTGAAGAAAAGAAAATTTTGAAAAAACTGGATGAAATGGATGATGTCATTCAGAAAATGAGAAGTGATTTAAGAAAAGGGGAAATTTTGAGAAATGAATTTTAGTCGAGAGATTTGTTTCACATCTAAACAGTAGGATAGTTATAAATTTTTTTACAAGGGGTTAAGACCCCTTGTTGTAAAAATATAATTTTTTTATTTTTTTAAATAGTTTTCTTAAACATTATTATAAATACAAAAAAATTAGCAAAATACAGCAAATTAATAGAGAAATTATCCCATAAATATTTACTAAAAATTACACAAAGTAATGATCCGATAAGGAAAAAAATCCATCTAAGCCTAAATATATCCAGAAACTTTGTAAATGTGATTTGTCTTTAGTTTTGATGTATTTAACTAAGTTGTCCATTCCGCTTCGCAGGTTTCCTGTGCACATTGTAGTGGCTCCTGCGAGACCTCTGATTTTTCTGAAGCCTTGATACTGAATGGCGGCGATGAAGGACATGATTATGTTTACGATAATGTTCCAGTTTCCGCTTGGTATGAAAGAAATAAAAAACATTACTATAACCTGATAGATTATTACGATTTGCTGCCATCTAAAAATCTTATGCTTTTCAAATTTCGTTTTTATAAGTTCAGTAAATAATATGCCAAGTGCAAAAAATAAAATTGGCATAAAGTAATCAAAGGATTTTACCCATTCTCTTTTTCCTAAATTTATTGCAAGGTAGACAATGTTTCCAGTTTGTGCATTGGCAAGTACTTTTCCACGTGTAATGAATGTGTATGCATCCATAAATCCTCCAACCATACACAGCATCATTCCTAATCGAAATGTTTCAGGAGGATATTCTTCTCCGTTAAATAAAAATTTTTTTATTTTTTTTACTCATTAAAAAAATCTGCTCCTTTCTTTTTCTTTTTTTCTTCAAATTAATTATTATTTTTTTCTAAAATATCAAATTTATACCCAACACCCTCAAATTGTTTTAATATTCCATTTTTTATGCTCATAGTTGTCTAATTTTGCACGAAGCCTTTTTTTATATGCGTATCAACAGTACGGCTTTCTCCAAAAATAATCAAATCCCCAAATTAAGTCTAACAAATTCTCCCTTGTAAAAAAACTTTATTCTGATTTGTTGCAAGAGTCCATAAAATTTCAATTTCTTTTTTTGTCAATGAAATTATCTCGTCATTTACCTTTACTGTAAAAATTATTTAAATCAATTTCAAGATTGTCAAAAGTAAAGATTTTTTCACTTTGATCATTTTTAGGCATTATTCTACGCAAAATTGCATTTATTCTGGCAATTATTTCTCCTGGCGAGAATGGTTTTACAATATAGTCATCTGCCCCAATTTCAAGCCCCATTATTTTTTCGTAATCTTCTCCACGTGCTGTAATCATTATAATTGGAACATTTGAAAATTTTCTCGTTTCACGGCACACATCAAATCCATCTTTTTTCGGCATCATTACATCCAGCAAAACTATATCAAACTTATTTTTCTCGATTTCCTTTAATGCTTCTTCTCCATCAAAAACAGTACTTACAGTAAAATTATTTTTTTTGCAGTATTCTGAAAGTATTGACACAATTTGCTTATTATCATCTGCAATCAGTACTTTATACATATTTCCCTCACTTCTTTTCAAAAACTAATATAATAAAAATTTTTATCATAAATTTCTTAAAAATATAAACATTAATTTTTTTATGTTATAGTAAAAACTGAACTCAAAAAAACTATGACTATTTTACTTAAATACTAAGTTTGTATAATCTTTAATAGTTTAATTTTGAATAGGTCTGAGTGTATGTTTAAATATTCAATTTCTTTAAAAAAATTAAGTTGAAAAAAATAATTGAATAAAAATATTTTTAGTATTTAGACTAGACTTGAGACAGTCTTTTTATAAACTTTAAAAAAATAAATAAAAAAATATTACTTTTTTTGTTGGTTAAAATGTAGAATATATAGTATAATATCTCTGATAAAAAAAGGAGGTGATATCTATGTATTTAACTTTAAAAACAACAGGTAAAAACATCTTAGTAAAAAGGAGTTTAGGAATTTAAAATATTTATCTCATATAGCCAAGAACTTAACTAATGAAGCTATATATAATATTAGACAGTATTATTTTAATAAGAAAAAAAGTATTTAAGTTATAACGAAAAACTATAAAAATGCTTAAAAAAATAGTGAGAACTATAAAAAAATTAAATTCTAATATGGCTCAACAAATTCTAAAACAAGTAGACGGAAGTTTTAAATCATTTTTTTGGACTTTTAAAAACTTACTAAAAAAATGGTCAATATAATGGTAAAATAAAAATTACCTAAATATCTTGCTAAAGATGGTTTTACTACTCTTGTTATAGGTTTTGTAAGATTAAAAGATGATATTCTGATAGTTCCTTATTCAAATTCGTTTAAGAAAACTCATCAGGAAGTTAAAATTAAGTCGCCACCAGTATTAAAAAGACAAGAAAAATAAAAAGAGATTAGAATAATACCCAAACAACATTCTAGGTACTTTGAAATTCAATATACTTATGAGGTAGAAGAAGTTCAAAGGGAATTAAATAAAGAAAAATGCACTAGGAATTGATTTAGGTATAGATAATCTTTGTACTTGTGTAACTAATAATGGAGCATCATTTCTAATAGATGGTAGAAAATTAAAAATCAATAAATCAATACTATAATAAGATAAATGCAAAAATTACAAAGTATAAAAAGATAAGCAAAAAGATTAAGCGGACAACATTAAGACAAAAAGAGAATAGCTAGAAAGAGAAATAATCGTATAAATGATTATCTTTCAAAAAGCGAGAAGAATGATAATAAATTATTGTCTTAATAACGATATAGGAAAAACTAGTTCTAGGATATAATGAGGATTTTCAAAGAAATTCAAATATAGGAAGTATAAATAATCAAAACTTTGTAAATATACCATATGGAAAATTAAGAGATAAACTAATATATCTATGTAAACTATATGGAATAGAATTTAAAGTCGCAAGAAGAGAGTTATACATCAAAAAGCAAGTTTCTTTTGATGGAGATGAAATTCAATATATGATAAAGAAAAATCAAAAAGAATATAAATTCAGTGGAAAAAAAGAATAAAAAGAGGACTATATCAAACAAGTAAAGGCTATCAATTAAATGCAGATTGTAATGGAGCATTAAATATATTAAGAAAAAAAGTAAAGTTGTGGACTTAAGCGTCCTATACAATAGAGGTGAGCTGAACACACCTAAAAAGAATAAGGGTAGTGTAAAAGCTATCAAACTTCTTAGAAAAATTTTTTTAAATGTTTTTAAAGATTTTAGAACCCTGCGACTTTAGTCGTGGGAGGTTCAGGAGGAAGGAAGTAATGATTTAAGAGATTTGATTGAAGATGAGAAAAAAATAAAAATAAATTAGTGAGTAAGTTATAAAAAAATTCACGATAATTTTTTTGCATTGTATCAAAAATTCTAAAATGATGGAGTATTTTTTTAATTTGACTAATATTAATAAAGAAAAGGACTGGAAATATTTAATCAAAAAAATATAAAAGAAATCAATTTTAGAAAGGAAATAATAAAAAAATGGAAAAAAATAATCTTGAAAAAAATTGGAAAATTTGATGTGGAAAAGAATATAAAAAAACAAATAAGTTTTCAACAAGTACAAAAAGGAATTTTTAAAAAAATGATGATGAAAGAATAGAGTATAAAAAAACAGAGTTGGAAAAAAAGCATATAATGAAAAAAATGGAGACAGCGTAGATATTTTAATTTCAGCAATTTATATGTTTCGAAATTATACAGTGAAAAAAATTTGTTGATATTTTATGCAAATTAACAAAAGAAGAATGGCATGGAAAAACACGAAGACATAGTGTTTTATCTCCAGCAACTAGAATTACCTTCTACAATAGACTGCATATATGAATTAGCAACTTCAAATTTTGAAAAATACCGTTGGGATGATAATTTTGCATTAGTGAGAAAATGTTGCTTTGCTTTAGGGGATATAAATACTCCTAAGGCGAAAGGAAAAATTGGAACTATTGTTGCAAAGTGATGAAGAAATGATAAGAAAACATGCGATGGAGCAGTTAACTAGATGTGATTTTACAAATAAAGATATTGAATGAAAAGATTAATTATGAAATCCCACATCTTAAAATCTTTAGTCAATTGTGGTATAATAATTTATAAAATAAAATTGACGATATTAATTTAAGAAAGGAAAAAAATTATGATAACTGCCTTAAAAAGGAATGAAAGATAGATATTCTGACGATGTAAAAAAATACGATGCGATTGTAGATGCTTCAAAAAAAGTTTTTGGAAAATATGGATTTGAGCGAATAATTACACCGATTTTAGAGGAAACGGAGCTTTTTAGGAGAGGTGTTGGAGATGAAACTGATGTTGTTTCAAAAGAAATGTATGATTTTAAGGATAAGGGAGAAAGAGATGTTACAATGCGTCCAGAAGGAACTGCGGGAGTTGTGAGAGCGTATCTTGAAGCTGGATTTCATAAGTCTTCTCCAATAGTGAAATGGTTTTACAATGGTCCAATGTATAGATACGAAGCACCACAAAAAGGGAGAATGAGAGAATTTCATCAAACTGGAGTGGAAATGTTTGGTGTGAGAAGTGCTTATTTAGATGCGGAAATTATTAAAATGGGTTGTGATTTTCTTGAAGAGCTTGGAATTACTGGCTTAGTTGTGGAAATTAACAGCTTAGGAAATGTTGAGTCGAGAAAAAAATATATTGAAGATTTGAAAAAATTTATGTTTGAAAGACTTGATAAATTGAGTGAAGATTCGCAAAAAAGATATGAGAAAAATCCTTTGAGAGCTTTGGATTCTAAGGATAAAGGTGATCAGGAAGAGTTTAAAAAAATGCACCAAAACTTTATGATTATTTGATGAAGAAAGTAAAAAAATATTTTTGAAGATACTAAAAAAATATTTGGAATTGTTAGGGCGTGAATTATGTTGTAAATGATAAATTAGTTAGAGGGCTTGACTATTATTCGGACACGGTTTTTGAAATTAAATCGAGTAAATTGGGGTCACAAGCGACAGTTCTAGCGGGTGGACGATATGACAGATTGCTTGAAATATTAGGAAATGCGAAAGTGCCTGGAATTGGATTTGCCGCTGGAATGGAAAAGAATTGCGATGTTAATGGATGATTCTATAATTTCTGAAAATGAAGAAAAAAATTTATGTAATTTATTTCGATGATACAAAAAGAATATTTTGTGAAAAACAGTAAATGAACTTAGAAAAAAATGGCATTAAAGTAAACTTTGACTATAACGCAAAAAAAGTTTTTGGAGCACAAATGAAAAAAAGGCAAACCGTGAAAAATGCTGAATATGTGTTGATTTTAGGGGAAGAAGAACGAGATGAAAAATGTGATTACGGTTAAGAAGTTTAGCACTGGGGAGCAGAAAAAAATACAGTTTTGAAGAAGTTTTGGAGATTTTGAAATAAT